>Ga0256893_1000059_pt1 | contig 44957 bp, 33 predicted proteins | sample MC6MC0666MT_FD_190201 | JGI IMG/M metagenome (GOLD analysis project Ga0256893, IMG submission 190201) | Metatranscriptome of enriched soil aggregate microbial communities from Iowa State University, Ames, United States - MC6-MC0666-MT... | ecosystem: Environmental > Terrestrial > Soil >... | reverse complement strand
GGCAGGTCTATTTTTTATAAGCTTATTCCACTTACAGCTTTATGAAATCATCGGTTTGTGTATCGATAAATTTATATTGCGTAATCGGGAAGTCATTATTAGGTTTGATCTTCAGCCAGATCTTGTGTTTGCGATACCATTTCCATTGCAGTGATTTCCAGAAACCGCCATATCTAATATACGACTGTAACATAGGGTGACACATAATGGCCAGGTTTTTATGTCCCTGGTTGATCAGGTATTGCACATCTTTTGCTACTTCATCAGTAATCAATATTGAAGGTTCGATCTTACCGCTGCCTTTGCAGGTAGGACAAACTTCCGTTGTATTGATATTGATTTCCGGACGCAGGCGCTGACGGGTCAGCTGCATCAGTCCGAATTTAGAGATCGGCAGTACTGTATTTCTGGCTCTGTCTTTTGTCATAAACTTAGACATCGCATCATGCAGTATCTTGCGATTCTCCGGTAACTTCAGGTCAATAAAGTCGATGATGATAATACCGCCCAGATCTCTCAGTCTTAACTGACGGGCAATTTCTTCTGCCGCCTCCAGGTTTGTTTTCAACGCACTTTCTTCCTGGTTACTGTCTGCTGCACGGGTACCGCTGTTTACATCAATCACGTGCATCGCTTCTGTATGCTCAATGATCAGGTAGGCACCACTGTTCAGGTTAACGGTTTTGCCGAAAGAAGCTTTTACCTGGCGGGTAATGCCAAAGGAGTCAAAGATCGGTTGATCCTGGTGATAAAACTGCACAATCTCTTCCTTTTCAGGAGCGATCTTCGCAATATAGTCACGGGTATCGTTCAATATTCCCTTATCATTAACCACTACTTTCGAGAAACTATCGTTCAGCAGATCGCGCAGGATAGAAGTCGTTTTAGCTTTCTCGCTCAGGATACGCTGTGTAGGCACAGCACCTTTCAGGTTATTCTGAATATTCTGCCAGGTACTGGCCAGATCAGAAAGATCGGAATGGAGTTCAGCCGTATTTTTTCCTTCAGCAGCAGTACGTACGATTACACCAAAGTTTTTAGGCTTGATGCTTTCCACGATTTTCTGCAAGCGTTTCCTTTCTTCAGCAGAATGTATTTTGCGGGAGATAGATACGAAGTTGTTGAAAGGAGTCAATACAACGAAACGCCCCGGAAGTGAAAGTTCGCAGCTTAAGCGGGGTCCTTTGGAGGAAATAGGTTCTTTTAGAATCTGTACCAGTATTTCAGGTTTCGGGTTGAATACATCTGTAATCTTACCGGTTTTCAGAATCTCATCTTCGTTTTTGAAATTACCAAAATCAAAGCCGTTTGGATTCGTGTCGAATCGGGCCTGATGGGTAAATTTGATTAGTGAGCGCACATAAGGGCTCAGATCGGTATAATGGAGAAATGCGTCTTTCTCGTAGCCAACATCTACAAATGCGGCATTAAGGCCTGGCATCAGTTTTTTGACCTTACCAAGATATAAATCGCCTACGGCAAAGGCAGTATTGCTTTGCTCGTAATGTAATTCTACAAGTTTTTTATCTTCTAACAACGCTATTGCTACTCCGTTATCCGATGAATCGATAATCATTTCTTTGTTCATGAGTGATATCTTTTACATCGAACCCCAGGCGTTTGCACCAACTGGGTTCCGGCATTCTCCTCACTTATGGATACTCAGTACCGTACAACAGGTTTCTGACAAAGGCAGAGTCAGAAGAAATGCCGTAGGCATAATTAAGTTCGGGAAAGCAATTTAATGAATCTTACAATATAAAACAGTACGATAGTACCAGATCCTTTATATCTTACACAGCTGTGGCAATTAATGCCGGGTGCTGTGGGATACAGACCGGAAAGTAGCATACGGTACAAATAAGAATACAGATACCCGCAAAAAGTATACAAGTATCTGCATCAAATATTTAAAAACAAGTGGTAACGGGTACTACTTATCTCTTTTTGCTTTTATGACGATTCTTTCTTAAACGTTTTTTGCGTTTGTGTGTTGCAATCTTATGACGTTTTCTTTTCTTACCACAAGGCATAATAATTGATTTAATTAAGTTAATAAAATGTTTACTATATATTTCAAGCGTTTCGCGCTATAAATTTTATGGTTTTTGCTGCTTATTGAAAGTAGCGATATATGCATCCATGTCTTTGTCGAATGCCGGGTTTTTCATAATCGCTTTCGCATCATTGAATAACTCAATAGCTTTTTCGAGATTACCCTGCATTTTGTAAGCCTCACCCATAAACAGGTGCGCTTCCAGGTTATTTTTGTCCAGTGCCAGTACTTTCACACCGCGTTCAATAGCCTTATCCGTTTGATTGGATTGTAATGCCATTTTACCCAGTGTAACCTGTGCGCGGATGTTCTGAGGATGTTTTTCTGCAAAATCGCGCAGTTTAAATACACCATTCATCACATCGCCCCGGTCAATCATTGTGACAGCAATATCCATTTCAAGGGTATCACTTTTCGGATCAATGTTTATCACTTTATTCAAAGAAGCAATCCGGCCTTCGGCCAGCCATTGTCTCACAGCAGCATCTTTCTCTTCAGACAGAGCTTCCTGAAACAAATGGGCGGCAAAGTTCAGTATTTTTTCTGAATTTTCCAAATTACCCGCTTCAGCATAATAATGTGCTGCAATACCAAACTGGTTCATTTTCTGCCAGCGATCGCCCAAAGCCTTATAGGAAGCGGCTTGCGCCGTCTGATCTTTGTTGGTAAGGGCATCTGTTTCCAGGTGATTTATTTCTGCTGCAGTCTGCGGAGACAGTAGTTTTTTCTTGGTTGCAGCAAGCAAAGAGTCAAAATTGGCAGCTGGTACCATAGCCATGGCTCCGCCCATCATAGGACCGGCAGCTCCGGGGCCTTCCGCAGCGTGATTATGTCCGTCATCTGCACTATGGCCGGCGGCGGCCGTTTCTTTTGCTGGTTTTACATTACTTGTACCCCAGTATATACCTGCTGTGGCAGCCAGTGCGACACCAATGGCGATCAATTGCTTACTGTTCAAAATATTAAAATTTTTGCAAAATTAACGAAACTTACGTTGCTCATACGTTAAAACATGGTCAAAAAAGCCCATTGATCTCCGCATCTATCTTACTGATTACCTGGGCAAAATCTTCGGTATTATCGGCATAATTGCAGTTGTCAATATCAATGACCAGCAGCTTACCGTCTTTATATTTATCCACCCAATGATTATAATGCTCATTAAGGCGCTTCAGGTAATCGAGCCGTATATTGTCTTCGTATAAACGCCCTCTTTTCTGAATCTGGTCTACCAGTGTCGGGATAGAAGCCTTCAGGTAGATCATCAGGTCCGGTGGCTTCACCATACTCTTGATCGTACGGAAGAACTGGGCATAGTTTTCAAAATCCCGGGAAGACATCAGCCCCATCTCATGCAGGTTGGGTGCAAAGATGTGTGCATCCTCATAGATCGTTCTGTCCTGTATCACCGCATGCGCGCTCTGCTGTATTTCGAGCAGTTGCTTCAGCCGGCTGTTCAGAAAGTAGATCTGCAGGTTGAAAGACCATCGCTGCATATCATTGTAGAAGTCGCTCAGGTAAGGATTATTGTCTACCGATTCAAATTGCGGTACCCATTTATAGTGTTTAGCCAGCATCTGGGTCAGGGTTGTTTTCCCTGCCCCGATATTACCGGCGATGGCAATGTGCTTTAACGTGCTCATTATACTATTGTACAGTTCTGAAGATTAATAATAGTTAATGCCGATTGCTTTGCGTGCTGCAGTCAGGGTCTGAACGGCACTTTCACGGGCACGTTCTGCTCCTGATTTCAGGATCTTGCGCAGGCGCTCTTCGTCCTTCTGTAATTCCAGTGCCTCTATTCTGATCGGATCCACAAAACGCGTCATATCTTCAGCTAGCTGCTTTTTGAAATCTCCGTAGCGGATGCTGCAGCTGTTGAATTGCTCTCTGAATAATGCTGCTGTATCCTTTTCCGATACCAGATCCATCAGGTCAAACAGGTTTTTGATATAATCAGGCATTTCGCTGTTTGGTTCAGTAGGACCGCTGTCAGTCTTGGCTTTCATGACTTTTTTGCGGATCGTTTCTGCTTCATCATTCAGGTAAATGGTCGCATTCTGGTTCTCGCTTTTGCTCATTTTACCATTACCATCAAGGCTCATGATTTTTACCGTCTGCTCGTCGAAGCGGTATACATGCGGTTCCGGGAAGAGGTCAACGTTATAGCGTTGGTTGAAACGGTTACCAAAGTTGCGGGCCATCTCCAGGTGTTGCTCCTGATCCTTGCCCACCGGTACTTTCACCGCACGGTGTATGAGTATGTCTGCTGCCATTAATACCGGATAAGTAAGCAGGCCGGCATTCACATTGTCCGGGTTTTGTCTCACTTTATCCTTAAAAGTAGGTACTTTTTCCAGTTCCCCTTTATAGGCCAGCATATTCAGCATTAAATATAATTCTGTGATCTCCGGTACGTCCGATTGTGCGTACAGGGACACCTTATCCGGATCCAGGCCGCTGGCAATGTTCTCTGCGGCTACACGGAAAACGTTTTGCTTAAGATCTTTAGGGTCAGGATGAGTGGTCAGGGAATGATAATCTGCTACAAAGAAGTAACAGTTGTAATCATTCTGCATTTTGATATAATTATGAATGGCACCGAAATAGTTGCCCAAATGTAAAAATCCGGTGGAACGGATTCCACTAACTACGATATCTTTTTGCATAGTGCTGCAATTTACAATATTTTGAATTCTCCCTGAGGGAGATTAGTCTGAAATGAAATGAAAATAACTTAAAGGGCAGCGGCTGTGGCTGCAGGAGGATTGATGGCGCGCAGGCGCCAGACAAATAATACGAAGAAAAGATATACCAGTACACCAAACTGTACCTCCAGCATTGACTCTGCCATCATAGCAAAGATCAGTACTGCAGAAGTGGCTATGGCATACACTGCGCCTGGCCCTTTACTGAATATTGGTTGTACAATCATGAGTATAAAGATAAGACTTAATACGCTACCCAGCGCAACCATAACAAAAAGTAACTGGTTATGAGGGATCAGCCGGTTTTCTTCCGGTATCAGCGGGTAGTGCACTGCATACTGATCTGCCATTGCTTTTTTCAGATCTCCGGCGCCAACACCCAGCACCGGGTGCTCTTTGATAATATTCAATGCCAGCTGATAAGAGATAATGCGACCCTGGTCACTGTAGTTATAGTCCAGTGCAGCATTGGGATCGTTTGCCTGTTCGATCTCTTTTTGTACGTAGTCGATCTTGGCGTGGATGGTAGGCACTTTTAAGTACGCCAGGAAACCAAGGATCGGCAGAGACAGCAGGAATAATACGGCTACCAGCTTGTTACGAGTATAAATTTTACCAAAGCCCAGTATGGCGATCATAATATAAAATCCCAGCAGGCCCGTTTTAGTTGCCAGCAAATGATTAAAACCCGTGAGTACCAGTATAAAAAAGAAGGCTAAAAACTTATCCCATTTTGTAAGCCTGGTCCAGTGCTCCAATACTAAATACACATTTAAAAGCGTTGTCAATACCAATGCCAGGCTAAAGCGTATATAATCATTGTATATAGAAGTAGGGATCAGTTTGGATGAACCATAAGATTCTATGTAATATCCAGGATTTTGCAGAAAAGTATACATACTCTGCCCAATATTGATGAGTAGCAGTCCCGAAATGCCATATATAAGTATACGCAGCATGTTTAGCTTCTGAACCGGTACGCTCAGAAAACCAAATGGCAGCAGCAGGAACGGAAGCTTGATCACGATACGGGAAGCCCACTCCGCAGTGTTGCTGCTCCATAAACCGGAGAGCAGGTAGCTGGCAAAGAAGAGGCTGCTCCATAAAGCCAGCCGGCTTTTGCGGATTGTAGTCCAATGTTCCTTTATGGTACCCGGCATGCAGGCATTCAGGAACAGGGCAATGGCACCGATACTGACCAAAGCGCGTGCATGCAGCATTCCTGCGATCATCATAAGGCAGGAGAGTACCGCGATCCAATCCTGGATGCTATGCTTTTGGTGAATAGTTTCGGTGGTTGTATGCTTCATCAGATATATGCTGTGCTTTAGCAGGTTAGGCGCAAAATTCACCTTTTTAAATAACAATACAAAAAAAGCCACATTTTTCTAAGCAGTAGAATACTTGTACTTTTGATGCGTTAAAAATACCTTGTTTGAAAATAAATAAATATACAGGCTGGATTTTACCAGCGGCAATGGCCTTATTGTTTACCGGATTATACTCCTGTGCCAATATCGTTCCACCGTCAGGAGGGGGAAAGGATATTACTCCGCCCAAGTTGCTGTCCATGTCCCCTAAAGATTCTATGCGCAATCAGAAGGTGCATAAAATTGTATTGCACTTCGACAAATTTGTGGAGCTGACTGATCTGCAGAAAAACCTGGATCTGTCCCCGCAACTGGATATTCAACCTTCTGTGGTCGCTATCGGTAAGCGTGTAGAGATCAAAATCGTAGACAGTTTATTAAAGCCCAATACCACATACCGCATTTCGCTTGGAAATGCAATTACCGATAACCGGGAGAAAACGCCTTATGGAAATTTCCGGTATACTTTTACGACAGGCGACTATTTCGATTCCCTGCAGTTACAGGGCAATGTAGCAGATGTGTATGGCGGGCATCCCGATACCGGTGCTATTGTAGTACTGTATCCGGAACCATTCAGTGATTCCATGCTGCTCACCAAAAAGGCGATGTATGTAATAAGGGTAGATCAGAATGGTCATTTTAAATTCAGCGGCCTGCCGGACAGACCTTTTCACATATTTGCCATTGCAGATGCCGATGATAATAAAATGTATGGCTTAGAGGAGCGTATCGGATTTATAACCGGAAGCCTTAATCCAAAACCGGAATCAGATTCAACCAGTATAACCTTATACAGTTCCAAAGCGAGGGCTCCGCTGGTGGTCGTAAAAGATACAACAGTTGTTACAAAACCATTTACGGTAGGTAAAATCATCTCTACAGATAAGAACGCCCAGGTATATATTGTACAGGCAGATTCTGCACACCTGGAACGAGAGACGTTTGAGCTGAATAAACCCCTGGGGATCCTGCTGAATACTATTGTCGGCAAAATTGATTCTTCAAAAATATACCTCAGCTATAGTAATACCGGTGGTATTGAAACAGAAGCACGCCGAACCATCAGTACAGATAGCAGCCGTATACTGATACATCATCGCTGGGAGCCGGAAACAGTATATACCCTGCGACTGGTTAAAGGCTGGGCACTGGATACGGCAGGAAAAGAGCTGCCTCCGGCCAAACTGAGTTTCCGTACCAAGCGCAATGAAGATTATGCAATGATGAATATACATATCCCGGCGGCTTACCGTGCTGATAGTTTTGTGCTTTCGATATACAAAGATCAGGACAGTATCTATCAGCGACCGGTAACGGACAGTATGGTGACGCTAACTTTACTGGATCCCGGAAAATATACGATCAGGATTATTGCAGACGGTAATAAGAACGGAATCTGGGACCCCGGCGATTTCTGGAAAAAGCTGCAGCCCGAGATGATATTTCCACACCAGACAACAGTTGATCTGAAGCCCGGTTGGGAGAATGATATTGATTTCGTATTTGACCCTGCAGTATTGATCGCGCCACAGCAGCAATCGGCATTGAAGAAGAAAGAAGCCTTTGAAAGGCGTTAGCTAAGATTGATATAAAACAATAAAGGAGGGCATTGCCCTCCTTTATTGTTTTATATAATAAGATTGAAATGCTTATCGCATAAGGGTTACATTACCCTGCTTCTTTGTAGTAGTGCCATCAAAGAAATCGGCAGTAAGCAGGTACCCGTACGTATCCATTTCCTGGAGTACACCTTTATACTTACCATCCCATCCCTTATCCAGTTCGTTGGTCTCGAATACTTTTTCTCCCCAGCGGTTAAATATTTGCAGGTTTACCCTCTCAATACCATAGCCCCTGATGCGCAGGATGTCATTATTGCCATCACCATTCGGACTAAATGCTGTAGGCAGGTCTACGATAGGGTAAATGCTCGCCGTCAGCTCCTTACATACTTTGTCACTGCAATTGAATTGATTGGTAGCGGTCAGGCAGACTTGATATGTTCCCGAGCGTCTGTATTCAAAGACAGGATTAGTTTCCGTGCTGCTTCTGCCATCACCGAAATTCCATAAGTAGCTGCTCGCTCCTGTACTTTGATTGGTAAAAGTAAACGGTTCATTGGGTTCTCCTACTGTCGGGCTAAAGGTAAAAGCAGCGGTAGGTACCGGGTTTACCCTGACCGTCACATAGATCGTATCGAATTTATTACAGGTATTCGGATTACCCACAATCAAACGAGCGGTATACGTCCCAGCTTGGGTATATACGTGGCTGGTCGGAGAGGTGGTCGCCTGAGTGCCATCGCCAAAATCCCACTGATAAGAGATCGCATTGTTGCTGGAGTCAGGGAAGTCCACTGCCGCATTCACACAGGCGCTGATGTCAGGAAGCGGATTGGCGTTTACAAACAGGTTAGAGAAATTAATTGTTTTGACCACACTGTCCGGGTTATTACAGGCACCAGGCATAGTCATTTTCAGTTTAATGCTGTATGGTCCCGTCCCGGCGTAGGAGTGCACCGGAGGGTTTGCACCCGTAAATGTATTGCCATCGCCAAAATCCCATACAAATGTAGCACCCGTAGTCGGTCCGCCGTTAATACCTACAGAGGTATTGTTGAACTGTACTTTAGGATTGAAACAACTGTCGATTATCGTATACGTAAAATCAGCATTAACCGTATCTGCACGTACGGTAATGGTCACATAACTGGTATCTTCCGTTATACAGCCTTCGGGATTGCTTCCGATCAGGCGCACAGTATAAGTGCCCGGTGTTGTATAAGTATGAGAAGGGGTTTGTGCAGTGCTGAAGCCCCCGTCGCCAAATGCCCAGCTCCATGAAGTCGCATTGGAAGAGTTGTCCTGGAATTGTACCGTAAATGGCACACATCCGGAAGCAGAAGGGCTTGCCGCCGCATTCACCGACACACTACCCAGGTTAAACGCGATTTTTACCGCACCAAGATTACAGTTAGAGCTGCCTTTTGTCGTTGCATAGGCTCCAGGTGTTGAGGGAAATGCAGAGCCTGCGCCGCAACTGGCACATATAGCCTGGTATACCACCCCTTTAGGGTCAAAGCGGCTGGTGCCACCATCTACGTGCTCCTCTTTGGACGGGGCACCAAAGTAGGTACCGTAAAGGAGACTCTGGGCACCAGTGCTTAACACAATAAAGTAAAAGTCTGCACCGTCGGTTGTAGGTTGTATCGCATTGCTGGTTATCGGCATACCCAGTACACTGGTTGCCGGTGCCGCAGAGGTAAGCCCGCCCCAGCCGGAGATATATACATTCTCACAGGTATCTACAAGAAATGCAACCGGAGAAATATTCGCATTGGATACATTACTGCCACTGCCATATACTGTAGAGTAGATCCGTGTGGCGAGTGTGCTGTCCAGCTTCAGCAAAAACTGGCGTGAACCAGGATTATTATATACACCAGGACTTACCGGGAAGCTGCCCTGTGTTTGCCCCATTACATATACATTATTTTCTTTGTCGACCTGTATGCCATAGTTCTGGTCGTAAGCCGGAGTGCCCACATAAGTAGTCCGGATCAAAGGGTAAGTACCGCTGTTCTGGAAGCGCATGATATATCCGTCAATACCTCCCGCATTACTGGATTGCCAGGCACCAGCTGTACTGCTGCTATGAAAGTCTGTACTCTGTGTACCGCCCGATACATATACCATAGACTGTGTTTTGTTCAGGGCAATACTATAGGCGCCATCTACGCTGGTACCACCAAGGTAAGTACCATATGTAAGCGTGGTCAATGTAGGATTAAACTTCAGAAATACACCATCCTGTGTGCCGCCCAGCGTAGATTTAAGCGCATTGGCACTTACTGGGAAGTTTGCAGATTGTGTATTGCTGGAGAGGTATATATTACCCGTGTTATCGACAATCACCTCGCTACGGGAATCATCGCCGTAGTTATGCTTTAAGGTAGAAAACGTATTGTAGTTAGCAGAGATGTTTACACCATCTGCAGCCGTGCCTCCGATATAGGTAGAGCCTACAAGTGCTGTGCCACCGGCATTCAGTTTGGTAACGATAATGTCAAAGTCTCCAGCATTGGTTGTACGGAAGGCGCCGGTTGTAGTAGGATAATTGGTAGATGCAGATTTTCCGCTGATCACCAGGTTGTTGTTCTGATCTACAATAAGGCTATGCGGCATTTCATTGCTGCTGCCGCCGATGTATGTTGAGTAAACCAGTGAGGTACCTGTGGCATTAAATTTAGAGATAGAGATATCACAATCTATACCCAGGCCGGCAGACCCGCTACCACCACCATACGTGGTCTGGAAGGCACCGGTACCTACCGGATATCCTGCACCTCTGGCTATACCCCCGGCATACAGATTGCCTGCAGCATCATAGGTAGCGGTAAAGCCCCAGTTATCAGCAATAGAACCCGTCAGTGTGGCAAATACCATCTGCGGGTCAATAGTGAGTACCTGGCTTTTGTCATAACCTTTAGGGAATTTAAAGCTCAGTACATCACCATTCAGGACATACTCGCACTTTACTTCTTTACGGGCACCATCTACATACTGGAAAGCATAAGGCTTTTGTTCTATAATCTTACCCACTGAGGTCTGGATCTGTAAGTTGCCTTTTTCGAGGCTTAGGCCGCTTGTGCCTTCGTACTGCAGTTTTATTTTACTAATGTCTGCATTGGGTTGTACCACCAGGTCGTACTTAAGATAGCTGTTTTCAGAATAGAAATAAAAATCTATACCCTGGTAGATCTCTTTAAAAGTAACATTGCCAAACAGGGACACATTACTTTTCCAGCGTTGAGGATCATTGCCCAGATAGTAGTTGTGATAAGCAGTTTGCTTGCTTTGCGGTACTACAGCTGCCTGCTGGTTCCCGTTAAGCCATTTCATTTTGTACGCATGAAACTTCAGCGTAGGGGCATCAATATTACCATCCTTATACTGCTCTATCAGGGCATTGTTTTCCGGAGCACCGGTAAGGTAAGTAATCCCTCCATGCTCCAGGTATATGTCCACATTCGGAGAGATGCCCTTATAGAGAAAATCCTGTGACCATTGCCCTACATTAGGGATAAAGAGAACGCTGCTGCCCTGTGCCTGCGCGCTATAGCCGGGACATAAAAGCAGTATGCATCCGATGATCCAAAAAAACTGTTTTATCATGTGATTAAAGCGTTTATAGAATAGTAAATGGGGTTATATAAATTTGTTCATCCGGGCTGTTTTAATGGCTTCTGCTTTAGAGTGAACATCAAGCTTACTGTATATATTTTTCAGGTGTGATTTTACAGTTTCCAGGTCGATAAAGAACTCATCGGCTATTTTCCCCCGCGTCTTTCCATTGGCAATCTGCTCCAGTATCTCTGTTTCTCTTTTGGTGAGCGGTGATTCTTTGCTGCGCTGGAAGGAGTTAACAACCATACGGGCTATATGCGCGCTCATTGGTCCGCCGCCCAGCATTACCTCATTCACCGCATCCAGTATCTTCTGAGGAGGCGTATTTTTGGTCAGGTAGCCCGAGGCCCCTTTGGTCAGTGCTTCAAATACAGCATCCTGGTGCTCGTTTACAGACAAGATAATTACAGCCGTATCCGGACATATTTCTTTAATCCTGGGTAAGGCCTGCAAACCCGAAAGGCCCGGTAATTGTATATCTAGCAGCACAACATCCGGAGCAATTGCAGGAAGTTGCTTCAGCGCGCTTTCTGCATCTGCAAATACTGCTTTAACCTGGTAGCCTTCAGCATCATTCAGTAAAACCTGGAAGCTTTCCCGGATTATAGCGTCATCTTCAATCAATGCAATAACAATATCATTCGTAGTAGTATTCTTTTTCATTATCTGGTTTATACACACAAATTTAACTATTTCTGCCTAGAATATTACATTAGACATAACAGGGCTCATATCCATCGCTGCTTTGCTGTGTCAGGCGCAGGTAGACCAGTGCAGTAGTGTAGATATCGCTCATACAGTAATGAGCAATCCCGGGCAGGTCATTTACTACCCAGTAATTATGCCCTACCTCACTTCCGCTCATCTCCGTTTTAGAAGACGGCAATTTTAAGCTGCGGGCAAGGAGGTCCAGTGAAATATAATGTTTGTAATCGCCGAATCGCCATAGATTAAGGGTATCAATATGCGGTACTTCCCATGGTTTCAGGCCATTTAACTGCAGGCAGTCGGGCAGGTTCATACCCTGTACCATATATCGCCTGCAGAGATAGGGCAGGTCGAACTCCTTAATGTTATGGCCGCAGAATATAATAGCAGGATGCTGCTCCGAAATCTCTTTAATGGTTTCGGCAAAGGTGTGTAAGACCGTTTGCTCATCGTGATCAGCTATAGACTTAATACGAATCTGTTTGTTTTTGGCATCGATGATGCCCAGACCGATGCAGATTACCTTCCCGAATTCTGCATAAATACCGGACCTGTTACGATAGCTTTCGGCCGGATCGGCCAGTTCTGTTTCACTAAGCTTTAGAAAGGAAGACTTATGTATCCAGTGCTCCCGGATGCTTTCTTCCAGGTTAGAAATGTCTGCATGCTCGCTAACAGTCTCAATGTCAATGATAAGGATTTGTGGAGTAGTTTTAGATTTCATTATGGTAGTTTTAAGGTAACATTAATAACATTACATAAAGTTATCATATAGTTTTTTAAGTGCGGTAGGAAATATGAAAATATTGTTTTAGTTTTACCATACCTCCTTATATGAACTGATGAAAGAGTAACCTCAGCCCTAAAAAACGTAACAGTAAATAGTAAAAATTAAAAATAAAGTTTATATGAGGTTTCTCGTGTTATTGATGGCACAGGTATGTGCATTTTGTGTAGTTTGGTCGCAGGAAAAAACAGCGTATTTCCAGGGCAAGATTTCATACGTAATGAATTATTCCGATTTTAAAGGGAATAATATTAACAGTAAAGTAGCGGCATTTTTTGACCGCGAGCAGCATTTGTACATTAATGAACAGAACTATAAGTTACTGGATCAGAACAAAAATCATGTAAAATTGTACAATGCCAGCAACAATGCCTATTTCTTCTTTAATAGGGATCACACCGCTTATAAGATCGATGTAACCAGCAAGACGACTCAACGCGTAAAAGTGTTTGAGGTAGAAGATACGGACACTATTCTGGGTCATGTCTGTAAGGCGGTTAAGGTCGAGGCGGATTTCAGGGCGTATATATATTTCTATAGCCCCGAGATCAGGATTAATCCCGATGTATACAATAACTACAACATGGAAGAGTGGAATGTATATATCAAGGCTTCTAACGGAGCCCTGCCGCTTCGTGTGATTACACTGGACCTGCGTGGAAAGTATGTAGAAGATAAGGAAGCCGTATCCATTACCCCAATGCCATTGGTGGCTGCCGACTTTTCATTCCCTAAAGATGTTAAGCTGAAAAGGCTTAAATATGGTCTTGACCTGATCTGGTAGGCGGCATCCAATATTAATTAATTATTAACTCTGGCGTTTAGAGTGCATAGCCCGGTATTATATTGATACATTTGCCCCAAATTTTAAAAGCATAACATAAAATTATATGGGTTTAAATTCATTTTTGAAGGCTTTTCTTCCTAAGGACAAGATTTTTTTCAGCTTATTTGAGCAAATCGGAGTAAACCTTCAGGGAATGTCCAAAGCATTTGTGGAAGCATTGAACGATCCGAACTACGATAGCAGAAGAGCGGCATTGATCAAACTGGAAGATTGGGAGCACAAAAACGATAATTTATCGCACAAAGTGTTTGTTGAACTGGGACAGAACTTCATTACCCCGTTTGACCGTGAGGATATTCACTACCTGGCTACCGCACTGGATGATGTAGCAGATTTTATGTATGCAGCCGGTAACAAGATCGTTACTTACGACGTTACAGAGCCTAATGATTATATGAAGAAAATGGCGGAGATTGTACAACTTTCTGTTGAACAATTAGCTATTGCAGTAGATAACCTGCGCGATATGAAAAATATCCGTGCAATTACAGAATGTTGTGTAAAAGTAAACAGCTACGAGAATGAAGCTGATGATGTGTACACAGCAAGCATTACTGACCTGTTCTCTTCTAACCTGCCTGCGGTAGAAATTATCAAATTAAAAGACGTATATCAGGATCTGGAATTTATCACTGATAAATGTGAAGATGCTACAAATATTATTGAATCGATAATCGTTAAATATGCTTAATCCGTTTCGGGTTAATCAATTCTTTTACATTTTATCACAATAGTATTTTTATATGTTCACTTTACTGATTGTCATTATAGCATTAGCCTTAATATTTGACTATATTAACGGCTTCCACGATGCGGCAAATGCGATTGCGACCGTAGTGTCTACAAAGGTATTAACCCCTTTGCAGGCCGTAGTATGGGCAGCATTTTTCAACTTTGCAGCATATTTTATCTTTGACCACGGGGTAGCCAATACCATTGCCAAGACGGTAAAGGCCGAATACATTACCCTGGCGGTTATCCTGGCCGGTCTCATAGCAGCCATTGCCTGGAACCTTATTACCTGGTGGTTCGGGATACCTTCCAGCTCCTCCCACACCCTTATCGGGGGGTTCGGCGGGGCGGCCATAGCACATGCCTTGTTATCCAGCAGCGGAGCTACAGGATTGGGCGCTATCGATGGTCCTACCATTATCAAGATTATCTCCTTCATTGTACTGGCACCGTTTATGGGTATGTTGGTCGCCTTTATCATCTCACTCTGGTTCCTGCACTCCTTCAAGAAAGGGGCATGGCCAAAGATTATCTCCGTGTCGATCATTGTGCTTTCCCTGTACTCTATGTCAAGAGTGCTGGAGACGCCGAAGGCCACTATGTATAATTCGCAGGTAAAGATTGAAGAAACCACTGCAAAAATCACCGCTTTAAACCTGACTACCGATCAGAAAGTAAAAGAGATCGCAGATGAAAAGCTGAGAAAAGAAGCAGAACCACTGTTTAAAGATCTGAAAGAAGCGAAAAAGAAAGCCGAAGCTGCACAGAAATCAATCGACAGCAAGAAGCCGTATATCCTTAAGTTATTACTGTTCGGACATAATATGAAATGGGCATTATTGTTCTTCATCCTCATGTCTATGTCCATCTTTACCCTGTTCCTGAGCTCCCTGAACTATGCACAATCTGAGCGTTGGTTCAAACGCATGCAGCTGGTTTCCTCTGCCGCATTCAGTATCGGTCACGGTGGTAATGACTCGCAGAAAGTAATGGGTATCATTATGGCGGCCTATATCGCTTACGATCCGACCAAGTACAACCTGGATCATATGGTAGGTTGGGTGCCGCTGGCATGTTATACCGCAATCGCTTTGGGTACAATGAGTGGTGGTTGGAAGATCATTAAAACAATGGGTACCAAGATCACTAAAGTAACTCCTTTCGAAGGGGTAGCTGCGGAGACTGCCGGAGCATTGACCCTGTTTATCACAGAGATGCTGAAAATACCGGTGAGTACAACACATACCATTACCGGTTCTATCATCGGGGTAGGAGCGACCAAGCGTCTGTCTGCTGTTCGTTGGGGTGTAACCATCAGTCTGTTATGGGCATGGATTATTACCATTCCGATCTCAGCCCTGTTCGCAGGATCTGTGTACCTGATCTTATCCGCATTCGGTCTGAAATAGCATATGAATCTTATATATCAAAAAAGAGCTGCACCCGGTGGATGCAGCTCTTTTTGATTGCAATCTCCCCCCGAAAGGGGGACAGGCTTACTATTGAAATTAGTTTATCTTTACTGCTTCAATACCAGAAAAATTAATTGCTTATGTCAAAATTAAAAATAGGAATGATGATGCTATCAGGAGCTTTAGCATTTGCTTCTTGTAAAGGAACCACCTCCGGTACTGCGGATGGGAAAGAAAAAGCCGCAAGCGGTTACAGCAAAGATTTTAAAGTAGAGGCAGAAGCCTTTGCAGACCTGCAACTGCTGCGCTATGAAGTGCCGGGTTGGGATGAACTTACCCTGCAACAAAAAACACTGGCGTACTACCTTTATGAAGCAGCCCTGTGTGGTAGAGATATCTATTACGATCAGGCCAATATTCATGGTTTAACTTTACGTAAGACTATCGAAACAATTTATACAACGTATAAAGGAGATAAGAATTCGGAAGACTGGAAGAAATTCATGGAATATGCTGGTCGTTTCTGGTTCAGCACCGGTAATCATCACCACTATTCAAAAGATAAATTTATTCCGGAGTGTTCTGAAGAATATTTCAAATCACTGGTAAAGAATAGTGATACCACAAAGCTGCCTTTAGAGCAGGGCGAAAGTGTAGATGCTTTCCTGACCCGTATTCATGCACCACTGTATGATATGAGCTATATGCCTAAAATGGTTGATCTGCGTGCCGGTGTAGATAACATTGCCAACTCTTCAAACAACTTCTACGAAGGCGTTACGCAGAAAGAGGTAGAAGCATTCTACAACAATCCTGCATTGTTCCCGCACTCTGACCGCGAGCCGGAATGGGGGCTGAACTCTAAAGTAATGAAAGATGCTTCCGGTAAATTAATCGAGAAAGTATGGAAACAAGGCGGCATGTATGATGCAGCAATCACCAAAATGGTTTCCTGGCTGGAAAAGGCAGTTACTGTAGCGGAAAATGAAGCACAGAAAAAAGCACTGTCTTTACTGGTTGAATACTACAAAACCGGTGACCTGAAAAAATGGGATGAATACAACATCGCGTGGACTGCAGATACCGCAAGCCGTATAGATGCGTCTATAGGCTTTATAGAGGTGTATAACGACGCGATAGGCAAGAAAGGTAGTTATGAGGCAGTGGTATCTCTGAAAGACCTGGAAACAACCAAAATCGTATCTAAAATTGCCAGCGAAGCACAATGGTTTGAGGATAACTCTCCACTGATGCCGGAGCATAAGAAAAAACAAGTTAAAGGGATTACCGCTAAAGGAATTACAGTGATTGTAGAAGCCGGAGATGCGGCACCAAGCACTCCGATCGGTATCAACCTGCCTAACTCTGACTGGGTTAGAAAAGAACATGGTTCTAAATCAGTATCCCTGACCAATATCGTACATGCCTATAATGAAAGCAGCAAATCAAGTGGTATGCTGGAAGAGTTTGTAGACAGCAAAGAAGATATGGATCGTATTAAACAATACGGTAGCCTGGCCAGCGACCTGCATACAGATATGCACGAATGTATCGGTCACGCATCGGGACAGATCAACCCGGGTGTAGGAACGCCTGACAAAACCCTGAAAAACTATGCAAGTGCCCTTGAAGAGGCTCGTGCCGACCTGGTTGCACTGTATTACATCATGGACAAAAAACTGGTAGATATCGGTGTGATGCCTTCTCTGGAAGTAGGTAAAGCAGAATACTATAACTACATGATGAACGGTCTGATGACGCAACTGACCCGCCTGAAACTGGGTGATAAAATTGAAGAAGCGCATATGCGCAACAGAGCCCTGAATGCATACTGGGTGTTTGAAAAAGGTAAGAAAGATAATGTAGTTGAACTGATCAAGAAAGACGGTAAAACCTTCGTAAAAATCAACGATTACAATAAGCTGCGTACCCTGTTCGGCGAACTGCTGAAAGAAATTCAGCGTATTAAATCTGAAGGTGATTTTAATGCCGGTAAAAACCTGGTAGAGACATACGGTGTAAACGTAGATCAGGTATTGCACAAAGAGATCCTGGATCGTTACGCAAAACTGAATACCAAACCATACAAAGGCTTCGTACAACCAAGACTGGTGCCGGTTATGGATGGCGATAAGATCACTGATGTGAAAATCGAATACCCTACTTCATTCTACGAGCAAATGGCTGAATATGCTAAAGGATATTCCCTGCTGCCGGTTAAGAATTAATAACGGTTACCATAATAAAAAAAAGTCCCCGCCGGAAGGTGGGGACTTTTTTTATTACTGTAAGGATTCTTAACCTATCGTAAACGATCCAGAGACTTGATTAATTTTTCATCTTTACGCAGGCCTCTTAAGGCAAATAGCAAGAGGAATACGGTAATAAAAGGAAGAAACATTCCTATCCATAAACTACCCTCAACACCCGGATATTTGTTCCAGAAATTATTCAGGCCTACAAACAGCCAGAACAATAATCCAATGCACAGCAGGATATTGATCCATACCAGTCCTACCTGTCTTTTACGGTTTTTGAACATAAAGATCGTAACCAGGCTTAATACTACACTGATGCCGGAAAGCACTATAGCCAGGTAGTTATTGTTGATATTCTTGACGCTGTTATAAACGCCCTGTGTGGCATCGTCCGGTGCCGCTGCAGCAAAGTGGTATACATCAAAGTAAAACATGCCCGCCATCACCAATGCAGCCAGCAGCAGCCATATCGATTGTATTCTTTGTATCATAAGTGTTTCAGATTAGTTGATGATTTCGAAAGGTACATAATTTTTCAACACCTCCGGCAGACGGATGCCCTCGGCAGTCTGGTTGTTTTCCAGCAGACAAGCCAGTATTCTCGGCAATGCAAGAGAACTGCCGTTCAGGGAATGCAACAGCTCTACTTTACCTTCTGCATTGCGGTAGCGGATCTTCATACGATTAGTCTGGAAGTTTTCAAAGTTAGACACAGAGCTTACTTCAAGCCATCTCTGCTGTGCAGCAGAGTACACCTCGAAGTCGTAAGTAAGTGCAGACGTAAAGCTCATATCACCACCACATAAACGCAGGATGCGATACGGTAAACCCAATGATTTGATCAGGTTTTCTACATGCAAAACCATCTCTTCCAGGGCTGCGTATGAGTGCTCTGGTTGTATCATCTGTACAATTTCTACTTTGTCGAACTGATGCAGTCTGTTCAGGCCACGCACATCTTTACCATAGCTGCCCGCTTCTCTGCGGAAACAAGGCGTATAGCCCGTCATCTTAACCGGTAATTGTTCCACTTTTACAATCTCATCGCGGTATATATTGGTTACCGGTACTTCAGCTGTAGGGATCAGGAAGAAGTTATCGTCTTTAGCATGATACATCTGCCCTTCCTTATCGGGCAATTGGCCAGTACCATAAGCAGACGCTTCGTTAACCATATGCGGCACCTGCAACTCCTCATAACCAGCTTTGGTATTGTAATCCAGGAAGTACTGGATCAAACCTCTCTGTAAACGTGCACCTTTGCCACGGTATACAGGGAAGCCACTTCCGGTAATCTTATTGCCCAGTTCAAAATCGATCAGGTTGTATTTGGTGGTCAGTTCCCAATGCGGCAAAGCTTCACCTGCAAATTCAGGCATGTCACCACCACTGCGCACCACTTCATTCTCTTCCGGTGTCTTACCTTCCGGAACGCTGCTGTGCGGCAGGTTGGGCAGACTTACTATTTTATCATGCAGTTCTGCTTCCAGGCGGTTTAATTCCTGTTGCAGCACTGCCGATTGTTCTTTATGTGCAGCCACTTCTTTTTTAGCGGCTTCTGCTTGTTCTTTTTCTCCTTTAGCCATCAACGCACCAATAGTTTTCGATGCCTGATTCATTTGAGCCGTCAACGACTCCGATTGCTGCTGAATAATTCTCTTTTGTTCGTCCAGCGCGATAATTTCATCTACAATTTCAACTTGCTTGAAATGTTTTTTGCGAAGGCCATCCAGGATGCGCTCTTTTTCCTGTGCTTGTCTGAATAGTGTAATCGGTAACATAATTCTATAGAATGTTTTGTGCTCGTTATACCTGCAAATGTATTGATTTGTTTGTGTACTTTAATGATTAAATATTGGTTAGAATAAGCAATGATAAAAGGCGTGTAATGCCCGCTGAAAAGGAGCTTTGAAAAAAAAATTGAAAAAAAAGCAAAAAAAGTTTTGCAGATAAAAAAAGGTTTTCTACCTTTGCAATCCCAAACGGGAACAAAGTTCTTTAAGAAAATAAAAAACGAAGTAACGCGCCGCTTTAGCTCAGTTGGTAGAGCAGCTGATTTGTAATCAGCAGGTCGCTGGTTCAAGTCCGGCAAGCGGCTCTTATTGAGGCGAAATTTCGAATGTGTTTATTCATGTTTTAAGCTAGTCTCACTAGGGTAGGTGGCCGAGTGGTTAAAGGCGGCAGACTGTAAATCTGCTCACTCACGTGTACGGAGGTTCGAATCCTTCCCTGCCCACATTTTTTATTTAGCGAATAGCACTTTTAAGTGCTTTTGCGGGAGTAGCTCAATTGGTAGAGCGACAGCCTTCCAAGCTGTAGGTCGCGAGTTCGAGACTCGTCTCCCGCTCATTATTGTAGTCTGAGATGAATTGTCGTATGGTATGTTAATAGTTGTTCACAACGGCAGCCCTACCACAGTTCATTTTTTTTGACAATAAAGTCCAACAACAAGCTGTTGTAGCTCAGTGGTAGAGCACTTCCTTGGTAAGGAAGAGGTCGGCAGTTCAATCCTGCTCAACAGCTCTTAATAATATACTTTCTTTGCCTTGTTTGAAACAAGACGGAGTGCATAAATTAAGATGATAATTTTTTAATATTGTTTCACAATTAAAATTTGTACAATATGAGGAAATATGCATATATTTGCACTCTGTTTTGAAAAAGGGCAAAACAGAAAGTGTATATTTTAACGTTTAACACAACTCTTTAAAAAAAAAATAACAATGGCAAAAGAGACCTTTAACAGGGAGAAACCCCACGTAAACATTGGTACAATCGGTCACGTTGACCACGGAAAAACAACTTTAACAGCTGCTATCACTTCTGTATTAGCATCAAAAGGTATGGCTGCTAAAAAAGGTTATGATGAAATTGATGGTGCTCCAGAAGAAAGAGAGCGTGGTATCACGATCAACACTGCACACGTAGAGTATCAAACTGAAAATCGTCACTATGCACACGTTGACTGTCCGGGTCACGCCGATTATGTAAAAAACATGATCACTGGTGCTGCTCAGATGGACGGTGCTATCCTGGTAGTAGCTGCTACTGATGGTCCGATGCCTCAAACTAAAGAGCACATCCTGCTGGCTCGCCAGGTAGGTGTACCTCGTATCGTAGTTTTCATGAACAAAGTTGACTTAGTTGACGATCCTGAGATCTTAGAATTAGTTGAATTAGAAGTTCGCGAATTATTATCTAAATATGATTATGATGGAGATAACACTCCAATCATCAAAGGTTCTGCATTAGCAGGTCTGAACGGTGATGCTGCTGGTGTTGCTCAAATCGAAGAGTTAATGGCTGCTGTAGATGAGTACATTCCTCTGCCTCCACGTGCTGTTGACCAACCATTCCTGATGTCTGTAGAGGACGTATTCACTATCACTGGTCGTGGTACTGTTGCTACAGGTCGTATCGAGCGTGGTGTGATCAATGTAGGTGATAACGTTGAAATCGTTGGTTTCAATGAGTCTCCTCTGACTTCTACTTGTACTGGTGTAGAAATGTTCAAAAAATTATTGGATCGTGGTGAAGCTGGTGATAACGCTGGTCTGCTGTTACGTGGTATCGATAAGAAAGATATCCGTCGTGGTATGGTAATCGTTGCTCCTAAATCTATCACTCCTCACACTGAGTTCAGAGGTGAAGTTTACGTTCTGTCGAAAGAAGAAGGTGGCCGTCACACTCCGTTCTTCAACAAATACCGTCCTCAGTTCTACTTCCGTACTACAGATGTAACTGGTGAGTGTATGTTACCAGAAGGTACTGAAATGGTTATGCCTGGTGATAACGTAAACCTGTTCGTGAAACTGATCGCTCCTATCGCTATGGAGAAAGGTCTGAAATTCGCGATCCGTGAAGGTGGTCGTACAGTAGGTGCTGGTCAAGTTACCGAAATCGTTAAATAAGAAATATCATTCTTATATACAAAAGCTCCCGTTTTACGGGAGCTTTTTTTATGTACCTCATCCTTACCTTTTCCTAAAGGAAATATGGGCTTAATATTGGATAATTATTTTTGTGCTATATTAATGATCATACATATGTATAAGCGTATTTGTACACTTGCCTTTATAGTCTTTTCTGCGTTCAGTACGCTGGCACAACCGGGAAGCTATTATAATGGCACACAAAACCTGCTGGGGTATCGCCTTAAAACTAAACTGCATGATATTGTAGCTCATAAGACCATCAGCTGGAACTATGGAGACCTTCCATCTTTCTACCAACAGACAGACAGGGACCTGTATTATGAAAACGACAGTTCCTTGCTGGATATATATTCCGAAAACCCTACCGGTATTGATCCTTATAATTATTACTATCAGAATAACACTCTGATCAGTGGCGCATCGACCGAAGGGCTGGGCTGGAATAGGGAGCATATCTACTCCCAGAGCTTTTTTAATAGTTATTATCCCATGTACTCCGATCTGCATTTTATTTTACCTACAGATGCACGTGTGAACCAACGCAGGAGCAATTATCCCTACGCGAAAGTGGGTAATGCAGCATTTACATCATTAAACGGGACAAAGGTCGGACCATCTGCCACGGCCAATTATACCAATACCGTTACCGAGCCTATAGATGAGTTTAAGGGAGATGTAGCGCGCATACTTATGTATGTAGCAGTCCGTTACGAAAACCTGTTGCCATTCTTTGAATATGCTAATGTGCGCAACCCGATAGACAGTCTTTCTGAAAAATCTTTTAAGGATTGGTATATACCTTTACTATTGACCTGGCACCAGCAGGATCCGGTATCGCAAAAAGAGATGGAGCGCAATAATGCAGTGTATGCCATACAGGGCAACCGTAATCCATTTATAGATCATCCGGAATGGGTACAATCCATCTGGGGTAATCTTCCCAATGATAATACTGTACCCGATGCACCTTTCCAGGTAATGCTGCAAGAGAAAGGAAAGAACTTTATCACTATTGAATGGCCATATGTACAGGGGGGTAGTATTGCAGGCTATGAAGTATTCCTGAATGGTAACTTCGTCGGCTCTACCCAGGGGCTTATGTATACTTTTGATCAGTTGACAGAAAACACCAGTTACGATATTACCGTGCGTAGCTATAGTACAAGCTATGTGAAAAGTGTTTTAGCTCCTGCTATCTCTGTAACGACAATGACAAATGATACTTTTGCAAGCGACCTGTTAGTAAGTAAGCTTATTACAGGCTCGGCATATAATAAGGCTATTGAGATCAGTAACAGTACAGGACATCCTGTGGACCTGAGACATTATTACCTGAATATGCGCCAGGAGAATAATACTTCAGGAGCGCTGTACTGGTCATCAAATAAGATTCAGCTGGAAGGTACGCTGGCACATGGACGAAAGCTGGTCATCATCAATCCTAATGCGCAACTGGCCTGCTTTGTAACGGATAGTGCAGATATTGTTTCTAATGGATTACCCATGAACTTTGATGGCACACTCGCTATTGATTTATTGCATGATAATACTACGATCGATCGTATAGGCGATGCGTCTGTGCGGGCAAACTTTGCCGCTGGCCGTAGCCTTTATCGTAAAGATTCAGTTACACTGCCCGCTGCTTTATATGATAGTACAGAATGGGATACGTACCCATTGGATTACTGTGATGGATTGGGAAATCCTCCTGAAGAACCAACCAGCATTAGAATTATAGCAAAGGAGTCTCTTAGCATTTATCCGAATCCTGTTGCTGCCGGCAGCTATATGTATGTTGAAGGAAAACAGTTAAACCATGTAAAGGAGGCCCTGTTACAGTATATAGATGGCCACGTAATTGTTCGGTATAAAAATCCTTTCCGTAAGACGGACAGTATAAAGCTACCTGAGCAGCTGGCATCAGGTGTGTATATATTGAGGATCGATGGGCAAGGGTACAAACTATTGGTGAAATAAAAACTTTAAAGGAAAAATACCAGTTATATATGAACTTTCATTTAATGTGAATATATTTGTAATGCATTCACATTCACCCTAAAAACAAAAATTATGAAAAAGGTATTAACACTGATGCTGCTCCTTGCAGCCTCTACCGGTTTATGGGCACAAAAGGGCCAGGTATGGCCAAGCGAAACCCGTCAGGAGTTTGAAATTGATGAAAACGGTAAGATCACCAAAGAATATGCCGCAGCCGATTACAATTCCTATTATTTATTCATCAACAATAATGAATTCGTACACTGTACGGGTACCATTACCAGTCTGTACAAGATTGTAAACCGTAAACAAAGAGACGGCGGCGTAGAGTATTCCGTTGTGAGTGAGGTAGGGAATAACTACCAGATGTTCTTTCATGAAAAAGATAAGTACATTGTATTATCCTCACGCGACAAAGGCTTCAGTGTGTATATAGAATGTAAAGCACCATATACTACACAAGTATTTGACAATATCAATCGTTAAGCACAGTTTTATAAAAAGTAATGTAAATATATTACAGAGCAGCTTCGTAACGTTTGCTTACTTCTGCCCAGTTGATTACATTCCAGATAGCAGACAGGTAATCAGGGCGTTTGTTCTGGTATTTCAGGTAGTAAGCATGTTCCCATACATCAATACCCAGTACAGGCGTACCTTTTACTTCAGCAACATCCATCAGCGGATTGTCCTGGTTAGGAGTAGAGCTTACTTCCAGTTTACCGTCTTTTACGATCAGCCATGCCCAGCCACTACCGAAACGGGTAGCACCTGCAGTAGCCAGTTTTTCTTTCAGTGTATCCATACCGCCTAATTCAGCAATAGCAGCCGCCAATTTTTCGGAAGGCTGGCTACCGTTGTTGCTCAGGATTTCCCAGAACAGGCTGTGATTATAGTGACCACCACCGTTGTTACGTACAGCAGCAGGGTATTTAGAAATATTGGCCATCAGATCTTCCAGGGAAAGATCAGCAGCTTCAGTTCCTTCGATCGCTTTGTTCAGGTTGTCAACATACGCTTTGTGGTGACGATCATGGTGAATCTCCATAGTCGTAGCATCGATATGTGGTTCTAAAGCATCGAATGCATATGGTAATGCAGGAAGTGTGTGTGCCATAATGTGTTTATTTTATTTTTGTTTTTAAATTAATCTCTGTACAAATGTAACAGTAAAATGCCTTTTCCTTTATTGATTAATAATATTTTAAGATTACCAAAACCTATTTGCCCGTATATTTACGCTTACGCACAAAGGTATAAATCAATGCCAGTAAGCCTACCAGGATCACCGGTACAGCGATCGCAATCATCTGCCACTGGCTTCTCTCCGCCTCTATACGTTTAGGGTCGAGTATACGGTTTTCAAAAGATTTTTCTCTTGCCGCCAGCAGGTTCTGATCATCTACCAGGTAAGTCATTGCATTTTGCAGGAACGTAATATTGTCGAATCGGTAAGATTTATTGAAACGGTATACCCCCATGTCCATCGGGCGCTGCTCCTCTTCCGATACTTCATTCAGCAGGATATCCGCATCACTCAGCACAATAATTTTACTGTTAGCAGGTGCAGCAGGCTTCAGGATAATATGGTTTGCAGCCATAAAGTTGGCCACTTCATTACTATACTGCCCATTGAATGCTGAGGTAAAAGCCCCTTCCAGTAAGGCTGCTACAATTAAATTCTTTTTGGTGAAGGTAGCCGGATTAGGCTCATCCAGTATGGTTTTGAACATAATAACAGCCGGGGCCCCTTCTGTTTTGGAATAAGCAGAAGTAGTCAGCAGGGCTGTCTTCTTAATATTATTACTGTTCTTATTAATGTCGATGCTGCTGGCAAAGCGCGCAAATACACCATCCAGGTTTTTGGAAATGGGATGCCCTTCTGCTCCTGGTTGTAAAATAGGGAAGTATGGCCAGGAGAACATTTTAGGTTGTGCCTGCCCTTCTGAATTGACCGGAATACCCGCATTCGAAGCGGCATCAAGTACCAGGTCATTGTTAATGCGTACACCATAATGGAACAGCAGATCATTCAGCTTAAGGTCTACAGGCATGCCCATAAAGGTTTCCTTCTTTCTGAAACTATCAATAGATGCCTGCACCGCATCAATAGCAAAGATAACTTTACCGCCGTTCATGATATACTGATCGATTTTGAACTGATCCAGTTCATCGAAAGCCTTGAACGGGCGGTTGATGATAACCGCTTTATAATGCCTGGGATCTATAGCAACCTGGCTTTGCAGGTTTACAGTATCCAGTCCGTATTGTGCACCGATTGTAGCAAAGAGGCTGGCAATTTCCGGGGTGAAAATTTCATCATTACCCGTAAGATAAGCAACAAAATCCTGCTGATCTTTCTGCAGGTTCATGATCGTATTTGCCAGGTTATACTCCAGCAACATTTCCGATCTGCTCAGGATTGTTTTGGATAAAACCATAGAGTTGGTCTGCTGCAGGAATACAGGCGCAGCCCTTTCCGGAGCACCATTGTCCGGTTTGTAGCGCACCAGTGCCCATGGATAAACCATCTTCTGCTCCGAGCCACCGCCCTCACCGTTAATGGTTACCGGATAACCGGTAATGTGGTAACGTGCCAGGGTATTGATCACCGCCGTATCATTGCCCTCGGTAGGGTCAACAAAATCGTAAGTGATACGCTGTCCGCTGTTATTACTGAAGGTTTTCAGCAGCTCCTCTGTGCTTACAGACAGGTTCTTAAACGCCGCAGGAATCTTTTTTCCTTTCAGGAATACCGTGATATGGACTTTCCCTTTCAGCGATTTCAGGAACTGATGTGTAGCCTCTGTGGTAGAGTACTTTTTGTCTTTAGTCAGGTCCAGCTGAGCATACCAGCGGTATGCAGCGATATTTACTATAATCAATAAAGCAATTACTCCGAGTAATCTGAAGAGTAATTGCTTTTTCTTGTTGTTTGATATATTATCAGACATACGAGATGTGTTCTTTAATATAAAGGTGAATGTTCCGGGATAAATGACTAAGACCCTGCCCCGCGTGTGCGCAGTTCATCTCTGAACTGTATGGCCAGATCATAATCTTCATTATCCAGTGCTTTCTGCATCATTTCTTCCAGTTCTGCAATCGTATAATGGCTTAAGCTGGATTTTGGCAGCGCCTTTTTCGGGGCTTCCTGTTCTTTTTTTCCTGTTGGTGCAGGAGTGGGTGTACTGCTGCTTTCAGCTGCAGAAGACTCCGTACTTTCTTCAGGGGTATCTGTCTGGTCTTCGTTAAATCCTGCTGCTTCGTTAAGGATGTTCTCGTACGTATAAATCGGGCATCCGCAGCGGATCGCCAGGGCAATCGCATCGGACGTACGGGAGTCAATTTCAATCACATCACCTTCACGCTCACAGATCAGTAAAGCATAGAAAATGCCTTCAGACAACTTATAAATAACCACTTCCTGCAGGTCAATCTGGAAAGAAGCCAGGACACTGGTCATCAGGTCATGTGTCAGCGGACGTGCAGGCTTGATCTGCTCTAATGCCACCGCAATTGATTGAGCTTCGTAGCTTCCGATCACAATAGGGATACGCCTTAAACCACCTACCTCACCCAATACAACAGCATAAGACTGCAATTGTGTAACACTACTGGATAAGGCAACTATTTCTAATGGAATCTTATTCATCATAACAATTCTAATACATCAACAGCATTAGCCGGACGGTAAAGCTAATGAATTATTCAGTTTTTATTAAATTTAAAATAGAGTAGGGGCCACATTTGCCTCTCCTTCATCATGGTGTTCTTCTTCCTGAGCAGACTCCTCTGCTACAGGAGGATAACTGTCTTCAATTTGGATAAGATCGTTGTCACAAAGTTTAATGCCAATCGTTTTCCAGCCGGTTATTTCTACCTGTTCAGCAGGCTTCCATTCTGTACTTGCAGCATCGGCTTTCTTCTTACCGGTGAACACTAATAAAGTCGGGTTAGGATGAACGGTTACAAATTTGAGATAGTTCTTATTGCCCTCTTTAATAAACAGGAACTTGTTCTTTAAAGTCTGTGTTTCTACACGGAAACGTTTAATGTTGAATTGTTTCTTATCGTTATCGAAGTACACTGCAGTAATCGGATCCTGTGGCGACCATTTTTCTATAGCCAGGATAGAATCGGTTTCGTAGCGGTTGCTCAGGTCAAAGTCCGTCAGTTCATAATGCCCGTCTTTATAGAATACGATAATACGGTCTTCTGTATTAAAGCTGCCCAGCAGTCTGCCGTAGCCATCCGTATTCAGACGGCCTACCTGCTCGTCATACCAGATTTTAGGAGCAGATAATGTACTTCTTCCCTGCTCTTTAAATTTGATCTGGCGTACCGGGTACTTCGTTACCTGGTTACCCTGCGAGCTGCGGCCTTTAATGCCCAGTTCTTCAAAATAGAAATCAAAGGTTTTGATTCTTGCAGAGCTGCCCGGCGATAAAGTAATGCTCACTACTTCCGCTTCACCATTCGGATTAGCCGTAAAGTACACCACTTTGCTGCCTTTATTGCCTTTGGTCAGATCATATTCCTTGTCGCGGGTAATACCGGTTACATTGAATCTTTTGCCATAAACAATGCCACTGATACCATCCATATACATCATGTTGTAGGTAGTGCGTTCATCATTCTTCCGGAATACATCTACATGCAGAATGTCTTTGCCCACAAAGGTTTTGTCGGCCATTTTAGTGATCTGCATAATGCCGTCCCTGCGGAAGATAATGATATCATCCAGGTCGGAACAGTCACATACAAATTCATCTTTCTTCAAGGACGATCCGATGAATCCTTCCTTACGGTTTACATACAGTTTAGTATTGGCAATAGCCACTTTAGTGGCATGAATTGTATCAAATACTTTAATCTCCGTTTTGCGCTCTTTACCTTTTCCGTACTTCTTCAACAGGTTTTCATAATAGGCAACAGCAAAGTCCGTCAGGTGCTCGATATTATGCAGCACCGTATTGATCTCCTCCTCCACATTTTTGATATGCTCATCAGCTTTAAAACTATCAAATTTGGAGATACGTTTGATCTTGATCTCCGTCAGTCGGATAATGTCTTCCTGAACAATCTCTCTTCTGAACATCGATTTGTAGGGAGCCAGACCTTTGTCAATAGCCTGTAGTACCCCTTCCCAGGTCGTTTCTTCCTCGATGTCGCGATAGATACGTTTTTCGATAAATATTTTTTCCAGAGAAGAGTAATGCCAGTCATTTTCCAGCTCGCGGAGTTTGATCTCCAGTTCCTTTTTCAGCAACTCTTTCGTCAATTCTACAGAACGCCTCAGCAGATCAGATACTCCTACAAAGTGAGGCTTATCATTGATGATGATACAGGCATTCGGAGAGATAGAGATCTGGCAATCGGTAAAGGCATACAGGGCATCGATCGTCTGATCTATAGACACACCTTGTGCCAGTTGTACGACCAGTTCTACGACTGCAGCAGTATTATCCGTTACGCTCTTGATCTTTATTTTCCCCTTTTCATTGGCTTTCAGAATGCTCTCGATCAGTCCGGAGGTGGTTACACCATAAGGCACATCGCGGATGGCTATACTTTTTTTATCCACCTCTTCTATACGGGCACGCACCAGCACCTTACCACCACGCATACCATCATTATAATTGCTGATGTCTGCCATACCTTCGGTAAGGAAGTCGGGATATAGCGTAAACGGTTTACCCTTCAGGTGTTTGATAGAAGCGTCGATCAGCTCTAGAAAGTTGTGGGGCAATATTTTGGTGGACAGACCTACTGCGATACCATCTGCACCCTGTGAGAGCAGCAGTGGAAACTTCATGGGCAGTGTGGTCGGTTCATTTTTACGGCCATCGTAACTTAACTGCCATTCTGTAGTCTTTGCATTAAAAGCCACATCCAGTGCGAATTTAGTTAGTCTTGCCTCAATATAACGGGCTGCCGCTGCACGGTCACCCGTACGCACATCTCCCCAGTTACCCTGCGTTTCAATCATGAGGTCTTTCTGCCCCAGGTTGGTAATGGCATCTCCGATACTGGCGTCACCATGCGGGTGATACTGCATCGTTTGTCCGATGATGTTGGCCACCTTATTAAAACGACCATCATCCATTTCTTTCATCGCATGCAGGATACGGCGTTGCACCGGCTTAAGCCCGTCCTCTACCGCAGGTACTGCACGTTCCAGTATTACATAACTTGCATATTCTAAAAACCAGCTCTGATACATTTTGTCAATAGAGGCGGCATTTTCTTCATGCGGCACCTCTTGTGACTGCTCTTCCGGTAATTCCATTTCACTCATTACGATCAGTATAAATTTAGATTGCGAAAATAATCAAAATCGGGCAGAAATCCGGCCACGTTAAACCCATCCTAATTTAAGTATTTACCTATGCTAATCAATTAAAATCCTTAATTTGCTGTTTCAAAACCATAATTACTATGTATTGGAGCAGGAAAATAGCCCTAAGCCTGAGCCTGTGCGGCTTCAGCATGGGTGCTTTTGCACAGTTCAACAACGATGAGGCAGATAAATTCTTTGAAATCTCTAAAAACCTGGAGATCTATACGAATGTATTAAAGGAATTAAATACCTTCTACGTTGATCCTATCAACCCCGGGAAAATGACCAAAACGGGGCTGGATGCAATGTTGAACGAACTGGATCCTTATACCAATTTCATCACCGAAGCTGAGGCGGAAGAGTTTGAAATGCAGTTTAACGGAAAATACGGAGGGGTAGGTACCACCGTAAAAATAGACTCTACTGAAAATATAATTGTTGAAGCCGTAAGACAAGGCAGTCCTATCGATAAAGCGGGTATAAAACCCGGCGATATCATGATCTCAATAGACGGTAATGCCGTAAAGGGTAAAAAGGACGAAGAGGTAGGCTTATTGCTTAAGGGAGCACCCGGTACTAAACTTATTATGGTACTGCAGAATCCGATAACGAAAAAGCAGTTTACCAAAGAGATAACACGTGAGGAAATTACGATTCCCGCGATCCCCTATTATGGTTTCGTAGATAAAGATAAGCAGATAGGTTATGTATTGCTCTCCCAGTTTACTCCAAACTGTGGCCGTGAAGTGCGTAATGCCCTGGATACCCTTAAAGCACAGGCCAATGGCGGGCTTAAAGGTGTTGTACTGGACCTGAGAGGCAACCCCGGTGGTCTCGTTACAGAAGCGGTCAATATCTGTAACCTTTTTGTGGAAAAAGGAAAGATGATCGTAAGTACCAAAGCCAAGCACCAGGAGTGGAGTAAAGAATACAGTGCCAGCAATGAGCCTTGGGATGTAAATATACCGCTGGCAGTGCTGATTAACGGTAATTCAGCATCTGCATCCGAGATCGTATCCGGTGCCCTGCAGGATCTGGATCGTGCGGTCATTATCGGAAGCAAAAGCTTCGGTAAAGGCCTGGTACAGGTAGTGCGCCCGGTAGGCTATAACTCGCGTCTGAAAGTAACTACAGCCAAGTACTACATCCCTTCCGGACGTTGTATTCAGGCATTGGACTACACACACCGTAACGAAGATGGTACGGTAGCTGCTGTGCCGGATTCTTTAAAGAAGGCTTTTAAGACAAACCTGGGCAGAGTGGTATATGACGGTGGCGGTATTGAGCCGGATGTAAAGATCGAAAGCGAATATTACAGCATACTGTCTGCACAGCTGATGAAAGATGATTATATCTTCAACTATGTAACGGACTATTATTACAGTCATCCTACTATTGCACCGGCAAAGGAATATCGCTTCTCTGATGCAGATTATACTGACTTTCAGTCTTGGCTGGTTAAGCGTAAATTTAAATACGAAACCCGCAATGAGTATATCCTGAGTGCAATGAAGAAAAATGCGGAAGAAGAAAAGAACTTTGACGGCATTAAAAATGAGTACAATACATTACTGGCAAAGATCGAGGCAGAAAAGAAACAGGACTTTATCAAAAACAAGTCGGAATTGCAGGAATTGCTGTCCTCAGAAGTCGTATCCCGTTACTATTATCAGAAAGGACAGATCGAGAATCAGCTGAATAATTATAACGCTGCGCTGAAAAAAGCAGTAGAGCTATTAACCACCAATACAGCGGAGTATAAAAAAGTATTAAAAAAATAAAATAAATGTAAACCGTGCATAGGGCATGATATTTGAAAAAAATGCCCTAAATTCGCACCCTCAAATCTTTATATTAAACATTTAAAAATGGAATATAGACAAATTGTAGCAGTAACCGGCTTGACAGGACTATATCAATTAGTAAGTACAAAGAACGATGGTGCTTTGGTACGCAGCTTGGCAGATAAAAGTATCAAATTTGTATCTTCAAGACTACACCAGATCACTCCTTTAGAGAGTATTGAAATCTATACTTACAGTGACAATGTTCGTCTGCACAACGTGTTAGAGAGCATGAAAGAAAATGATGCTGCTATCACTGAGCTGGTATCCGGTAAAAAGGCTGCTGCAAATGATATAAGAGCATACTTTGCTACAGTTTTGCCTGACTTCGATCAGGAGCGCGTATACACCAGTGATATCAAAAAAATCATGAAATGGTATGAGCTGCTGAAAGCAAATGACTTACTGAACTTCGAAATATACAACCAGCAAATGGCTGATATGGATGAAGCAGTAATGGAAGAGGATGCTGCTGAAGAAGAAGCGCCTAAGAAAGCTGCTAAAAAAGCAGTTGCTAAAGAAGAGGCTGAAGAAAAACCAGCTAAGAAAGCTGCTAAAAAAGCAGTTGCTAAAGAAGATGGTGAAGAAAAACCAGCTAAGAAAGCCGCTAAGAAAGCAGTTGCTAAAGAAGATGGTGAAGAAAAACCTAAGAAAGCCGCTAAAAAGAAAGAAGATTAATTATTTCGCTTATAGCCATAAAAAAACGGAGCATCGTAACAGACGCTCCGTTTTTTATATTGCTGATTTATTTAAGAAGGAAGTATTCGTTTAATAATGCGCAACTGATGTGTGCGTTTTTTGTGCTTGACACTAATGATGCCACCATTATCTATTGCATCAACGACTACGCCGCCGGCAATCTCTGTAGCGTGTATAATCGTGTTACTGTCCAGCAGCAGGCCTACGTGATCAATGAAGCCTTCTGCATTATCAAAAAAGGCCAGGTCGCCACATTGCGCTTCCTGTAAGAATCCTACAGATTCTCCTATTTCTGATTGCTGCTTGGAATTTCGGGGTATACGGATATTCATCATTTTGTATACCATCTGCGTGAGGCCAGAGCAATCAATACCCATGATCGAGCGGCCACCCCATTGGTAGGGCGCGCCATAATATTCCATAGCAGCAGCACGGATTGTAGCAGGGTCGCTTGTCAGTTGTGCAACCGCTTTTTTCTTTCCCCTGAACTTAAGTGCAGACTGGTCCAGCCATTCGAAAGAACGTCTTTTTAAAGCAAAAAGATCAGATCCCGGAGAGAGTAGAATATTTCCCGAAGGTCCGGCCAGTTTATCACCTGTAGAAGTATTGACAAACTTATTCGGCTTGCGGTAGGCCTTCAGTTCGATCAGCTGCATTTGCCCGGCCGATACCCAGCCCTCGTAATGGTCCCATTCACATACAATATACATCCAGCTGCCCTCCCGGCGCATGACTTCTGCACGCTCTCCGAACAATAGCTGGGATATAATAGGCGCATGATGAGAAGCCTCTGTCCTTAAAGGAGCTGCAGGTACTGCACAAACGACATAAGAAAAAATCATAGACTGATCTTACTGTGTTAAAAGAAAAAAGTGCAATAATCAATTATTGCACTCCTTGTATTCGATTATTTATTGTTTTGCTCGGCAAGGAATCGGTCCAGTGCTGCTACCATAGAAGGTGCATTCGGGACAGGTGCTTTGATTCTGACTTCCAGACCCACATCTTCCAGTGCTTTCTGGGTAGTACCTCCGAATCCGCCGAAGACAATGCCATTTTGTTTAAAGTCAGGATGCACACTCAGAATCGCTTCTACGCCAAATGGGCTGAACAGGATCATGGCATCATACTCATTACCTTTTTTCAGTATAGTCTCCATATCATTCGGTACCGTTCTGTACAGTACCGCTTCTACAAATTGAAACTTATTTTTGACCAGGCTTGGAGAGATATCATTCTTAGTGTTTTCCGATACAGGAATCAGGAATTTTTCCGTATCCTTATATTTCGCCAGCACATCCATCAGGCCGTCCACAGAACCATCGGCAGAGAAGAACACTTTACGCTTACGGTACAGGATGAATTTCTGCAGGTACAGGGCGATGGCTTCTGTGATACAGAAATAACGCATTTCCTGTGATACTTTGAATTTCATCTCTTCACAGATACGAAAGAAGTGGTCAACGGCATTACGGCTGTTCAGGATTACTGCATTGTATTCAGATAACTCTATTTTTTGCTTTCTGAACTCTTTTGCAGAGAACGGCTCCAGTTTAATGAACTGGTGGAAAGTGAGCTGCACATTATACTTACGCTCCAGATCGTAGTACGGAGATTTTTCACTCTCCGGCCTCGGTTGAGAGACAAGTATGCGCTCTACTTTTTTTACAGCAACTTTCTTTGCAGCAGCCTTCTTTGGTGATTCGGGCTTGTTGTCTGCTGAAGTAGCCTTCTTAGCAACAACTGCTTTAGGGGTTGCAGATTTCGTAGCTTTTGCCATTTTCAGAGTTTATAAGTATAAACTAATTATTTATTTAACGCAAACTATAACGATCAGATACCGGGTATTATTACGCTATACTAAAGTATTGTAAGTAAGTTTGACCAGGATCGCTAAAGGCAATAATTCCGAGGCGCAAAAGTACATAAAAAAATGGAATTTGCTATATTGGAAAAATGAGCCTAATGAGCTCCATGATCGGGTATAGCGATTGATAAGCAGAATACCGGTGAGCATACAGGCTACAGCCAGTATTAAACGTAACCAGCCACCTTGTCCGAAAGCCAGTATAATAGCAAAAGGGAGTAATACTACAGATAAAATTTTATTGATCAGGAATACATTATAAGTATATGCTTCCGTAACCTGGTCTATTTTGAATACCCAGCCTACAAATTTTAATAATAAATACTTAATAAGGTAAACACAGCCGACCATCAGTATAAGGCCGCACAGCACCATATTTGAGCTATAGTTCGATTCCTGGATAATATTACTTTGTGTAAATAGTACTGCATAGAGGAAGAAGCCTATAGAAATGCTGAAGAAAATATTCATTGCCGCATTGGCTTGTACATTTTGCTCAATCTGCTCTCTGAGCTGGCGTTTATTCATCATCGGACTCATAAAGGCATTATACAGGTGCCTGAAATAAGTAGGAAAGATGAGTCGTAAGATACCCAGTACAAACAGAAGCAGCAAGACCAGGTAGAAACTGGTTGTCTTATTCACAAAATGATGCGCTTTCTGTACCTGGTTTATAACCGTAACCTGTTTGCCCAGCATCGGATGCCCGGCAAAGTAGCTGTAAAACGCAGAGTCAGCTTTAACACGCACTGCACTGTCCGGGATGTTAAACCCGTAAAGCGTTACTGCATGGACTTCTGCGCAATATAATAAACCCGTAAGGATCAGCAGCGGTAATAATATATATATGTATCGATTGTTTTGAAACAATTTCCCTGAAAACATTTTTTTAAGTTGCTGTACAAAAGTAAAGTTTTAATCTATACGGTGAGTGTATCTTACAGATTAAGGATTGTAAAATCCGGAGCAATTGGATTCACATAAAGATTGCCCCTCAAGACATTTGCTTTGCCTATCTTTGCCAGCATAATTTTAATTGTACATTTTGGAGATAAAGTATACCAGGGAAGAGCAGTTCATTATGGACGTGGTGGCCGATGCCGCTGCTCAGGCCGGAGTTTCGGCTTACCTGATCGGAGGCTTTGTGCGGGACAAGATCCTGGGCAGAGCTACCAAAGATATTGATGTGGTTTGTGATGGCGATGGTATCGGACTGGCACATGCAGTGGCCGGATTATTGCCCAATCGGCCTAAAGTTGCCTTTTTTAAAAATTTCGGAACCGCTCAGCTGATCATAAAAGGAATAGAAGTAGAGTTTGTAGGCGCACGGAAAGAGTCTTACCGCGCCCATTCCCGCAATCCGGAAGTAAGTCCGGGTACATTGGAGGATGATCAGAAAAGAAGAGATTTTACCATAAATGCGCTGGCCATCAGTCTGAACCGTGAGGACAAAGGCCGGCTGCTAGATCCGTTTGATGGCTTGCTGGATATGGAAGATAAGATTATCCGTACCCCATTGTTGCCGGATCAGACCTTCAGTGATGATCCATTACGCATGATGCGGGCTATTCGCTTTGCCACACAGCTGCAGTTTCATATTGACGTTGCCTGCTTTGACAGTATTAAATCTCAGAAGGACCGGATTAAAATCATTTCAAAAGAACGTATCGCCGATGAGCTGAACAAGATCATGATGAGTGCGAAACCATCTATCGGTTTTGATCTGCTGTTCCGAAGCGGATTGCTGGATATTATATTGCCACAGCTCGCAGCCTTATCCGGTACGGAGTATGTCGATAATAAAGGTCATAAAGATAACTTTTATCACTCTATCCAGGTGCTGGACAATATAGTTCCGCATACCGATAATTTATGGCTGAGATGGGCCGCATTACTGCATGATATTGGTAAAGCCCCGACAAAGAAATATGAGAAAGGCCACGGTTGGACCTTTCACGGACATGAGGTAGTGAGCGGCAGAATGATACCGAAGGTATTCGGCAGTCTTAAATTGCCCATGAATGAAAAGATGGAGTATACCCGCAAGATAATCGAGTTACACCACCGGCCGGTCGCCCTTACCAAAGAGAATATTACGGATTCCGCCATCCGCAGACTACTGTTTGATGCCGGAGACGATATAGATGATCTGATGACCTTGTGTGAGGCAGATATTACCTCCAAGAATGCGCAAAAAGTCAAGCGTTACCTGGAGAATTTTGAGATTGTAAGAGAGAAGCTGAAAGAAGTAGAAGCGAATGACCAGATTCGTAACTGGCAGCCACCGATCAGTGGAGAAGAGATCATGGAGACCTTCGGACTGGAACCTTCCCGCACAGTAGGTATCATAAAGACTGCTATCCGTGAAGGAATTCTGGACGGACATATCCCGAACAACTATGAAGGAGCGAAAGCGTTTATGATTGCATTCGCCCGACAGGAGTTAAACCTGGAGCCCCGGAACTAAAGCCGGCAACTACCCCTAAGTATAAAAACCTCTATTTTAACCTTTAAATAAAATCTATGTTATTTAAATTCTTTGAATCTGACAGCTACTTTATTGATGAGAAGGTAAACTTCCTCAAATTCGAAAATGAGTACAAGATCTACGATGACCATGCGATCCAGATTGGTATGGTAAAACAAAAACTGAGCGGCGGCCAGAAAGCACTGCGCTTATTGCTGAACAAAGCTATGCTGCCGTTTCACCTGGAGATCCAGAACCACCAGGGCGAAGTACAGTCCAGCATCAGACGCGGTTGGACTTTTTTCATGTCCAAAATCTCCGTATTTGATGGGAATGAAAACCTGGTCGGAACCATTCAGCAGAAATTCAAACTGTTCAAACCTACCTTTAAAATCTTCGACCCGCAGGGTACGCAGATCGCAGAAATAAACGGGGATTGGAAAGCCTGGAATTTCGCTATTAAAGATGCATCAGGAAACCAGATCGGTTCTGTAAATAAGAAATGGGCTGGCATCGCAAAAGAATTCTTTACCACAGCAGATAAGTATAATGTAAGCATCGACCAGTCTTATCCGGAAGATAATAATAAAATACTGATTCTCTCCAGCGCGATCACCATCGACATGGTTTTGAAAGAAGCTAAGTAAGTTTATAAATAAGATAAAAAGTAAAGGAGTGCCATAAGGCACTCCTTTTTTTCGCTATGAAAGGGTTTATGGCGAATTATTTTCGGTCACTCATCATATAGATGACCTTATCTTTTTTACCCAGGAAGTAGAACAGAGAGAACTGTACATTAGGGTATTGGTATAATTGTGTAGACAGCTGAGAAGTCTTATTTACGTTCGTCCATAAAGTGTGGCTTATACGCATATCCAGGCTTATGTTTTTCGACAGGTCATAAACAATACCCGCAGTGTAGCCCAGTCCCATACGGGAACGGAAGTCCTGCTGATTGATCTTGCCGCTGCCGGACACCAGTGCCGTTTCTGACAGTACCGTTTTCGCTGATTCCATATCCTTGTTCAGGATAGAAGTATACTTAACCGGTGAGAAGTAAGTGGCTTGTAATCCTCCGAAAACAGAGAACTTGCTCAGCTGGTATCTTAACGTAACCGGAATCTCAAAACTGGTGATATTATCTAACTGATAGCTGTTTTGTTTGTTATATTCTGTAGCACTGTACATCGTTTGACCGTTCACTACAGTACTGGTCTGGTTTTCGTATGATTTAAATGATTCCAGAATATTCTGAGGCAGTAAACCCTGGTGGCTGTATTTCAGCTCTGCTCCTATGGTCAGGCGCTCTTTTAATTCATAATAGCCACCTATACTGAAATGATAACCGGTAGGCATATAAGTACTCAGGGTAGAATTCATACCGATAGCAGCACTGAAGTAATAAGGTTTTTCCATGCTCAGGTAATTGCTCAGCACATCGTAGAAATGCTTGGCAAAGCTACCTTTCTGAGCTGTAGTGCTGGCCACTTTATATTCGCTTAAAGGCGCTACACTTACATTAGACTCTGCAACAGAAACCGTATTATTACTACTTAAGCTTGGTGCCAGGATAGAAGCGGCTCTTGCTTTAACAAAGATGCCCGTGTTTCTGCTGGTGATCGCCAGCAGCTCCATTTTGTCCTGAGGGTTCAACGGGGCTAAAAATTTGCGGGTAACCCGTACATTTTTCACCGTGTCCATTACAACGCCGGTAACTTTCTGTCCTTTATCATCTTTGATCAGGTGACGTACCGCCTGAATCTCATTTACCGTTTTAGATTGTTCTTTATACCACTCGTTTTGCTGAGTCAGTACAAATTTCTGTGTACTGCCCGGTACTACAGCTGCGTATTGTGTATCTGCAGCCAGTTTCGGAGTATAAAGATTTTTATCAATAGCAGCCATTGCTTTTTCAGCAGCAGTTGTATTGAAGTCTGCTTGACCCGCAGTGGTCTGCTGTGGTAATCCTGCAAGGTTTTGGGTAATCTGATCATTTACCGTCAGGGCCTGCTGTTGCTGGGCAGCAGCCTGATTGCGTTGCTTACGGGAGCTGTGTCCTTTAGCAGGCTGTGCAGTAGCATTGCTATGTTGCACAGACGCATTTCCTGCAATGCCGGCTACAGTATGGTTGCCAGATTGAGGGGTATTGTGTTCAGGATTATTATTACTGGTTCTGGTATTGCTTCTGTTGTTCCGGTTGCCGGTAACAGGAGCAAGATCGGCAGCTACAGCTACAGCAGCGTTTGAGCGGGCAGCATCGGATGATGTAGCAGCAGTTGACGCTGAGGTGGCCGTTCCTTCAGGAGAAACGCTCTTATTGTCTCCTGTTGCAGAAGAAGCGTGTCCCGTGCCAGAAGCGGGGCTTCCCTGCTCCGTACTGGTCTCGCTGAACAATACAGGTCTGCTCTGGTTATACTGCCAGGTAACCGCAGTAGTGCCTATGCCCAGCGTAAGCAGGGCCAGGGCCACATAACGGTTCAGACTGCCACCGGCTAAACCTCCGCCGGTAGTACCCGCTGACTCCAGCAGATGCTGCATATTGCCCCAGGCGCCGGGAGGAATACGCTCCTCACGATCCGGCTTACCCTTGAACAGGTCGTCTACCTTTATAAATTCGTTATTACTCACAGCAATTATTTTTTTAAATGTAAACCTTGCTTTTCTATTTTTTCCTTTAATATTTTCCTTGCTTCAGAAAGATACCATTTAGAGGTTCCTTCACTGATGCCAATGTGTTTTGATATTTCTTTATGGGACAGATCTTCAAAAACATACATGTTAAAGACCACGCGTGCGGTCTCAGGAAGGCTGTATACCAGTTTCATCAGATCGTCATAATACATATTACTGGCAGCATCCTTCAGCACAAATTCATCCTTCTCAACCAGTAGTACATTATCACTGTACTTTACCTGCGATTTTGCGAAATCCGATACAGAGTGGAACACAATTTTGCGTAGCCATCCCTCAAAAGATCCTTTAAAACCATAGCTGCCCATCTTTTGGAAAGCCCGTAAAAAACCATTATTCAATATCTCTTCAGCCAGCTCAGAAGCCGGAAAATATCTGCGGACCATACCCATCATTTTGGGGTAGAATAGCTCATATAACTTCGCCTGTGCGCCGCGTTCATTGCGCACACAACCAGTTATTAACGCTTCCAGTTCGCTTGTACTTGTCAACACGTTATGATATGCCAAAGAAAATGACAATGTATTTAGATATTATTTGCTTGATTATAAAGACAGTGGGCCTTTATAAATAGGTTGGTAAATATAATCTTTTTTACATAAATATTGTTTTTGCTACTATGAAAGGAATACCCATGGTGATAATTATTGCGCATAATTTGCAAATTATCAATTATTTAAAGTCTGTTTAACTAATTGGTAACAATTATGTCTGACTAACTAAAAAATTGTGATCCCAATATTAATCTCCGGTTAATATCCGGTACTACAATGATAATAGTACGCTAACAGCCTGTTAATGTTGTGGTTCTAATTTCGCGGAAAATTCACAGTATATGATTACGCTCAAGAACATAATGTACCGCAAGCTGTTGCAAGTAGTTGCTGGTATTGTTTTCGTCAGTATGACAGCTATGGCTGCAGCGGCTGCAAAAGGACATGTATTGATTATCACTGCTGTTGATAATATAAAGTCCAACCATTATTATGACGACTATATCGCTAAAGAAATGGGCGTCGCTGTAGATAGCCTCGACTATTATTTCAATGGCTCCGTAACCCGCCACCTGCAAAGTCTGCATGAAGGCGCACTGGAATATACTTTGTTGCCGGAGGCTGACCTGTCGGTGGTGAAAGATGATATAGAAATATCAGGAGAAGCTGAAAGTTCTGTGGCCTCTGTTGATAAAATGAGCCTGGAGGAATATCACTCCCTGCTGGAAAAAAACAAAACAGAATTCTTACTGGTCATCAACCAGCATTACCTGAAGAAGATGGAGTCCGGTACAATGAACACCGTGTTTCATATTGTGAGTTATACCTTATTTGACAAAGACAAGAAACAGCTGAATACCTCCAGCCTGTATTACTCTACCATAAAACTGGACAAGCCCGGAAAAATGGAATCTCAGTTAAGAAAGACCGCTGCAAAGATGGCTTCCAAACTGGAGAAAGTAGTTTCCTGAGGCCGGTCCGGGACCAACCCGCATACTTCACTAACTATATAAACTTTTAAATTTTAACAGTCAATGATCGAAAGATTTACAAAAGCATCAGTGTTGCTAGCAGCAGCGACACTGACAGCCACCACTATGATATATGCCCAGGGGAATGAGGCTATCGTATCTGGTGTCGTAAAGGATGAAAACAAAGGAACGGTTATAGGGGCGCAGGTAGTAGTGAAGAATGAGTCGACCGGTTTTACCGCATCTACCGTAACCAATGAAAGCGGTAAATACATCTTCAAGCAATTGCCACTTGGAGATAACTACACCATTACGGTTTCGGTAATGGGCCAGGGTGAACAAAAGAAAACCGGCTATGTCCTGAACCAGGGCGATCAGCTGGTGGTAAACTTTGAAATGCAGACCGCTGCATCAGAACTGAAAGAGGTGGCCGTTGTTGCGAACTCACTGAGAAAATCGATCAACACTTTAGGTGCTTCTACTTCAGTATCTGCCAAGGATCTGACACAGCTGCCGGTAAATGGCCGTAACTTCAACTCCCTTATCGACCTGTCGCCGCTGAGCAGCGGAAGCAGCCTGGGTGGTCAACTGGCTTCTTCTACCAACTACACTATTGATGGGATGAATGCAAGGGGTACCATCGCCGGTGGTTCTACTTCCGGTGCGTATTCCATCTCTATGGAAGCCATCCGTGAGTTTAAGATCATTACCAATGAATATGATGTAACCAATGGTCGCGCCGGTGGTGGTACAATCAGTACCGTGACCAAATCCGGTACCAATACCATGCACGGTAGCGTATTCGGCTACGGAAGAACAGACTGGCTGTCCAGCCCCTACGATATCCGTGGGAATAAAAGAGTAAATGACTTCTCTACGTATCAGTATGGTTTCTCACTGGGTGGACCGATTCTCAAAGATCGTGCACACTTCTTCATTGTATGGGACAGACAGCAGGATGCCCGTCCGCTGAACATTGCCAATATCCGTACCTCAGCCGATGTAGCAGCATATAATGTAACACAGGAGACACTGGATAATTATATGGATATTGCCCGTGCTAAATACGGCGTATCCAACAATCCTCAATTCGGTTCTTTCGATAAGCGTAAGACTACAGATGCCGTATTTGCCCGTGTAGACTGGCAGATCAATTCCCGTAACCTGCTTACCTTCCGCAACAACTTTGTGTACGAGTTCGATAACCAGTCCGAAGGCGATAACTCCGGTATCAACCTACTGGAATCTTACATCAACCGTAAGAGAGTTGATAATAGTTTAATGGCTTCATTGCGTACACAGGTAAATCCTAAAGTAACGAATGAGCTGAAAGCACAATACTTCATCCAGCAGGAAGATGTACTGACGAATGATAAAGAATTGCCGGTAGCCAACATCCCGCGTGGAATCGTTGAGAATGTTGAGTCGATCGATGAGAACGGCAAAAAATATTTCAACTCTATCCAGCTCGGCGGTCAGCGCTTTGCGCCAGAGTGGTTTAAAGGAAGTACTGTACAACTGGTAGATAATGTATACTACAATACAGAAAAAGTAAAATATACCTTTGGTATTGACCTGATGTACTATCGCATGAATTCCCGTTATGGTAGTGAGATGAACGGTCGTTTCTATTTCACCGGAATGGATAATTTCAACAACATGACGCCTTACCGTTATGCCCGTGAAATCTATCTGAACGAAGATCAGGCTAACCAGGTACACCAGTTAACCTCCGGTGCGTACGCACAGCTGGAGACCCGCCTGGCAAAAGGCCTGGACTTCATGGCCGGCGTGCGCCTGGATAATACACAATACCTGAATGGTGCCAACTATAATGAGGTAGCCGACAGAACATTAGGCATCCGCACCGATCAGAAAATCAATACCCTGCAGGTGCAGCCACGTATCCAGTTTACCTGGGATGTAAATGAGCAGCGTAAAGACATCATTCGTTTCGGTGCCGGTATCTTCGGTTCTGCACTGAACCCGTACTCGATGATCAACAATATGCTGTTTGACGGTACGAAAGTTGCTTCTGTAGACATTACCGGAAGCCTGGTGCCGACACCTGATTTTCCTGGGTACAGAAACAATCCTGCAACTGCTCCGGGTACCGATCTGTTCAATATTCCGGGAGTAGAAAAACTGATTACCATCAATGCGAATAGCAAGGATGCAAAAGTACCAACACTATATAAGACAAACCTTTCCTATAACCACTTCTTCAGCGATAAATTACGCGTAGGTGTTACTGCATATGCGAGTTGGGCGCGTAATAACTACATGTATGTAGACCGCAATATGGTCGACAATCCATACTTCACTATCGAAGAAGAAGCCAACAGAGGTGTATATGTACCGGCAAGTACCATCAACCCTTCAAACGGGGCAACTAACTGGGTAAATGGCCGTAAGACTACAGAACTGGGACGTGTACTGGAGCTGGTAAGTGATGGTAAAAAAGATCAGTATGCAGTAGTATTAGACGCAACATGGCGCTACTGGAGAGATGGTCAGCTGACGGCCTCTTATACCTGGAATGATTCTAAAGATAATACTTCCTACAACGGTAATGTGGCCAATACCGCAACCCTGGATCTGATGGTCGCTTCTGATCCGCGCGATCTGTCTAAAATGACGTATTCAAACAACCAGTTCCGTCACAAAGCAGTATTCTACGCTTCTACACCAAGCATTAAAGGGTTCTCTGCTGGTATCCGTTTCTCCGGTATCGGTGGTACCCGTTACTCCCTTGCGGTGAGTGGTAATATGAATGGTGACTTCGTTTCTTCTAATGACCTGGCTTACGTTTACGACCCGAACAGTCCGTCTACACCTCAGTATCTGAAAGATGGTATCAATGCGATACTGAATAATCCGGATGCAGAGCAGTCTGTAAAAGATTATATCCGTAAAAGCTTCGGTCAGATTGCAGAGCGCAATGGTGGTATCAATGGCTTCTATGGTGTATTTGACCTGAGAGTGGCCAAGCGTTTCAACATTAACCGCCAGCATGGTATCGAATTAACCCTGGACATCTTTAACGTAGCCAATATGTTGAATAAAGACTGGGCAGTAAAAAGAGATCTGGGTAAACAGAATATCTACACGATCAAAAACTTCAACCCGACCGCACAGAACTATACTTACAATGTGCGCACCACAACAGGCGTATCCAGCTATAGCGGAACTCCGTTCCAGTGCCAGTTAGGTCTGAGATATAGCTTCTAAAATAGATCGGATAGTACACGATAAATTTTATTCTCACGGCATACCCGAATCCCGGATTGCGGGTATGCCTTTTTTAAATTAATGATCATAAGATGAAATTGCATTCTCTCCTTTATACCGTAAGTGCGATGCTGTTGAGCAGCACGGTTATGGCCCAGAAGACAACCATTTCCGGCTTTGTTTTTGAAGACAAGAATAATAACGGCACTAAAGAATCCACTGAAAAAGGCCTGGTAAATGTTGCCGTATCCAATGGTAAAGATGTTGTACTAACCGATTCCAAAGGGCAGTATACACTTAATATAGCTAATGACAATATTATTTTTGTCATTAAACCAACTGGATATAAG
>Ga0256893_1000030_pt1 | contig 59255 bp, 62 predicted proteins | sample MC6MC0666MT_FD_190201 | JGI IMG/M metagenome (GOLD analysis project Ga0256893, IMG submission 190201) | Metatranscriptome of enriched soil aggregate microbial communities from Iowa State University, Ames, United States - MC6-MC0666-MT... | ecosystem: Environmental > Terrestrial > Soil >... | reverse complement strand
TTAATTGGTTTTACAAAGTAAAAGATATTTTGGATAATGAGTCAATAAAGTTCATTTATTTAAATGAATTTTTTTGAAATTTTGAGTTTATATGCCCAGCTTTCCCCAAAGTTGGGCTTTTTTTATTTTAGATTCAAAACAAAATGCATTAAACAGAGAATAAAATATTGCACCAATATGGAGCATAATTATGCAAAATATAAATTAACTTGGCATGATTCTTGTCAAAAAAAATCCCAATTTTCAAAGAAAACTGGGATTTTTCGCCAAAATCTGGAGCAAATCAATAAATTCTGCTGAGGAATATTAATAAATTGCCCTAATGAGGTGCATTATGCACCAATACATTGCATCTGTAAATATTTTCTTACATTCAATTTAAAAAATAATTTATAGGCTCATCTACACTATTTCAGATGTAATCGATACCTAAGTAAATTTTATGAGTAATCACATATTTAAAGTCAAAATAAAAACCAGTCTATGGATTCTCCTGATTAGCGTGGCATTTTCAGGGTGTGCCTCCGATCTTAAATTGCGTGATTCAGTTTCATCACAAAGAAAAAATGAAATCCCTTTATTGTTTAATTATGCTCAAACTCAAGCTGTCTTTGTGACCTATGACGGAACTCACCTTAAACGCTATGGAAATGATTTAAATCGAGCTAAGACCTCGTATATCCCAGCCTCTACTTTTAAAATGTTGAATGCTTTGATTGGCTTGCAACATGGTAAAGCCACAAATACTGAAATATTTAAATGGAACGGGGAAAAAAGATCTTTTCCTACATGGGAAAAAGATATGACCTTGGCAGAAGCAATGCAGGTTTCAGCTGTACCTGTATATCAGGAGCTAGCGCGACGTATTGGTTTGGACTTGATGAGTCAAGAAGTCAAGCGTGTTGGTTTTGGCAATACACAAATTGGTCAACAGGTGGATAATTTCTGGCTTGTCGGACCATTGAAAATCACCCCCGAACAAGAAGCTAAATTTGCTTATCAATTGGCAAAGAAAACATTGCCTTTTGATGATGCTGTACAACAGCAAGTCAAAGATATGCTTTATGTCGAAAGACGTGGTGATTCCAAGCTCTATGCTAAAAGTGGTTGGGGAATGGATGTTGAGCCACAAGTAGGTTGGTACACAGGATGGGTGGAGCAGCCGAATGGTCAGATCACCGCTTTTGCTTTAAATATGCATATGCAGACAGGGGATGACCCTGCTGAACGCAAGCAAATGACATTAAGTATCTTGGATAAATTAGGTTTATTCTTTTATTTGAGATAACCGCAGTAGATAAAAAAATGCCCAGTTTATTGGGGGAAACTGGGCAATAAAAAAGATATATTTTCAAATCGTGAGAATTTCTATCTAAGTCTGATTTTATGCAAATTCTATTGATATGTAAAATGTGAATTTTGAATATTACTCATCTATTAAAACGATAATATAAAGGAGCTGAACGCTGTAGATTAAACTTGATTATGTGGAGTAGTTTATGTGTATATATTCTATAATATAAACAAAATTTCTTTAGCTTTATTACGATATAATTTCCCACAGGACCATGGTGATGGTGCATGAACTCAGATCAGAACAAATAAGCACCCGTTTGCTTATCCTCATGTCAGTCATCATTTTGTCTGTTTTATTAATTGCTGTTCCACAAATCATCAGTAATTATCGAGAGTATAGCCGAGCAAATCGAGCTTTAGTCAATATTCAAGCCTTGCAAGTTTTTGCTGAAACATCCAATAAAATTTCACGGGAAAGAGCGCCAACAAATAAAGCAATGTCGAGCTCGACAGCAAATTTTCCAGACAGAATAAAAGAATTGCAGGACTTTCGTAAGGATGTAGATCAGCAGATTAATTTAACCGTCGAGACCTTAAACAAAGCAGGGTTTACCAGTTTGGCGGATCAAGTTAATGTTCAGTTAAGATATGATTTGAACATCGCCCGTAAACAAGTTGATGCATATTTAGCCTTACCGTTAAAAGAACGTAATTCAGTGCAAATGGATCAAGTGATTCAGGGAATGTTTCGGGCGTGGGACAGTTGTAGAGTCATGTTGCAGCAATTAATCAATCATTCAAAAAAGAATAATAGCGATGTGACTGACTATGCTTCAATTGTGCTGATATTGGCTGATTTGCGTGATCAATCTGGACGGGTCGCGTCTAACATCATGGCACCCCTGAGCTTTTCCGAACCCCTGCCTGAATATAACAAAGCACGCTCGTTACAAACGCAAGAACAGGTTAAATATTTATGGCGTTTGATGGATACCATGCAAATAGAGTCTTTAAAAACCCCTGAGTATCTTTATTTATATGGTCAGGTGAAAACTCAATTTATTGACCAAGGTTTACCCATCGTAAATCGTTTGGTGCAAGAGAGTAGAAATCAGCAGCCGTATTTTTTAAGGGCAAACCAACTCACAGATGCAATCGTGGATAAGTTTAACACGGTGGTAAATTTACAAAAATATCTACTTGAAACGCATGCCTTAAGTGCGCGCCATCGAATGGAATCGGAGCAACGTCAATTTTTTATCACGCTATTTATTTCTCTTTTGTCATTGTCGGTAGCAGTTTTTACGATGTTATATACACGTAAAAAGTTATTTGAACCTTTGATATATGCAAGAAATATGATTTTGGAACTATCACAAGTTCAAGAACGTGATTATTTAGGGGATGCTTCGATACAAACCAAAGAGGTGCATACCTTAACCGATGCGCTTGATAAATTAAAAGAAATGCTCAAACAACGCGATGCTTTTGAATTTCAATTACAAAATAGTGCCAACACCGATAGCTTAACGGGTGTTTCAAATCGATTGGCTTTAGACGTTTATTTAAAAAATATTGCGACACAAATGGAGCGATTTCAAGAGTTGACCTTGATCATGGTGGATATTGATAATTTTAAATATGTGAATGATCGCTTTGGACATATTTTAGGTGATTCGGTTATTGTTGAGATTGCTCGGTGTTTAAAAGCAAATATTGCGCAATCTGATTTAATTGTACGTTTTGGTGGTGATGAGTTTTTAATTTTGATTGATCGCATCCAATGGGATTGGGCATTACAAATTTCTGAAAGTATTTTGGCTGATGTATCCAGGTTAAGTTTTAATAGTTCTATGTCTACAGAGCAGTTGAATGTTTCTGTCAGTATTGGCGTTGCGACAGGGGCTGAAAGTTGGGAAGCATTGTTTACACGAGCAGATGCATCATTATTTAAGGCCAAAGCACAAGGTCGAAACAAAGTTGTGGGCTGATTGGCTGATTTTACAGTCTATAGTGATATAAATATAAAATAAAAGCATCTAAGAGAGGCTTTGAAAATAAAGATTAAATGAAGTGGGTATTGAACAAGAGCATATGGCTCGTGATGACGATTAAGCAGTTTGGACGTATTGATTTAACATCATCATTCAATGGTGAAAACGCTAAATTATTTTGAACCGACTTTAAGCAACTCTGCATACAATTGATTTAAAAATTTTTGCTGTTCTGTATTCTCTTGAAAGTGACGTTGATACAGCACACTACAGCTTTCTACATCGACAATATTATTTAGATTAAATGACCAATCATTGGTATTTTTAATACTAATCCCCAGATTATCGCCACAGCGTTGCCATTGTTTGGAGAAGCCAGAGTTTTGATTGGGAGCAAGCTGCTTAAATTCTGCTTTAAGGCTAAAGCCGCGCATTTCTGAGTTGGTGAATTTGTTGATCGTACTGATGGGTACGCCGCCCCAAGTAATGGTTTGTCCACTCGGCATGGAGATGCCTTGTAGTTTACTTTCATTCATTAACTGACTTTGTCTGCCAGTTTTAAAGCCCTGTTTTTCGTAGGTTAAAGTAGAGCCCACAGGAAGCTGTATTTTTTTAATCAGTAAGGGCTGGGTAGTTATAAAATAAGGATTGTCGGGTCTGCCATTACCACCTGCAATGTTTATGCTACAACTGCTGAGCAAACAGATATTTGGGACTAAAAGGCATGAGTAAAGAAGCTTCATAAGGAAAATATCCTGTGCTATGCATTGATCTTGCCTTGTTTGAATGAGAAATGCAAAATTTGCTTTAGAAAATCCCCAAATTACGCAGAGGATTATTGAAATATATGAAGAAAAAGGCTGAGAATCTGAGTTTTATAAAAATTATATGAGCTATTTAATTTGGAGCTCAGATGATTAATCTCTCCCTAAGTCCTGTGAGAGAAAGAGGGAAACACCCTCCTTATTTAAAGGAGGGTGTGGAAGATGTAGTGAATTACTTCAACAGCGGTTTTAAGAACTTCGCTGTATGTGAAACTTTAGATTTCACCACTTGTTCTGGGGTGCCTTCCGCAATAATCTGACCACCACCTGCGCCACCTTCAGGGCCTAAATCAATCACCCAGTCCGCCGTCTTAATCACATCGAGATTATGCTCAATCACCACAATGGTATTTCCTTTATTGCGTAGTTCATGAAGAATATCGAGCAGTTTGGCAATATCGTGGAAATGCAAACCAGTGGTTGGTTCATCCAGTACATACAAGGTTTTACCTGTATCACGTTTTGCCAGCTCACGTGCCAGTTTGACCCGTTGCGCTTCACCACCCGATAGCGTTGTTGCAGACTGACCTAAGCGGATATAACCTAGCCCGACTTGGTTTAATGTTTCCAAACGACGGTGAATCACTGGGATTGCATCAAAGAAATGCATCGCATCTTCGACTGTCATTTCCAATACGTCAGAAATGTTCTTGCCTTTATAACCAACTTCCAAGGTTTCGCGGTTATAACGCTGACCATGACAGTTGTCACAAGGCACATACATATCGGGTAAGAAGTGCATGGCAACTTTGATCATACCATCCCCCTCACACACCTCACAGCGTCCACCTTTAACGTTAAACGAGAAACGACCTGCAGCATAACCACGGGCTTTGGCTTCAGGGGTTTGTGCAAACAATTCACGAATCGGGGTAAACAAACCGGTATACGTCGCTGGGTTGGAACGTGGAGTACGTCCAATCGGACTTTGGTCAATGTCTACCACTTTATCAAGGAACTGTAAGCCATCAATCGAATCAAACTTTTCAGCAGTTAAGGTGGTTGCACCATTTAATTGCGTCGCTGCAAGTGGTAATAGGGTACGGTTAATTAAGGTGGATTTACCTGAACCTGAAACACCAGTCACACAAGTCATCACACCTAAAGGAATCGTCAAATCAACATTTTGTAAGTTATGCCCAGATGCACCCATCAGTTTAATTTGTTCTTCAGGTTTCGGTGGTTTAACACGCTCTTTGGGTACAGCAATTTTTAACTTACCAGATAGGTATTTTCCTGTTAGTGAGTTCTCATTGGCTGCGAGTTCATCATAGGTGCCTTCGGCAATGATATGACCGCCATGTACACCAGCGCCTGGACCGATATCAATAATATGGTCAGCTGCACGGATTGCATCTTCATCATGTTCAACCACTAAAACCGTATTACCAAGATCACGCAAACGAACTAGTGTTTCCAATAAACGATCATTATCACGTTGATGTAAACCAATGGATGGCTCATCTAAAACGTACATTACCCCCATTAGACCAGCACCAATTTGTGAGGCTAGGCGGATACGTTGTGCTTCCCCACCTGAAAGTGTTTCAGCAGAGCGAGACAGACTTAAATAGTTCAAACCGACTGATACAAGGAAGTGCAAACGCTCGCGAATTTCTTTAAAAATTTTATCGGCAATTTCACCTTTGGCACCTTCAAGATTTAAATCTTGATAGTAGCTTTCAGCATCCCCAATCGACATTTTGGTAATTTGGGCAATGGTTTTATCTTTAACACGGACATGACGTGAAATTTCATTTAAACGTGAACCGCCACAAGCATCACAAGCGGCATTAGATAAATACTGCGCCAGATCATCACGGACATAATTAGATTCAGTTTCACGATAACGACGTTCTAAATGAGGCAAAATTCCTTCAAAAGGTTGTACCCGATTATGTTTACGACCACGCTCATCGATATAACTAAGATCAATTTTTTCTTTGCCTGTACCATAGAGAAATTTCTTTTTCGTATCAGCATCGAGTTCATTCCAAGGGGTGTCTAAAGAAAACCCAAAATGATCTGCAACTTTCTGAATCATGCTGTAATAGTATGGACGTTGTCTGTCCCAGCCACGGATTGCACCTTGGCTAATAGAAACATCTGGGCTTGGAATCAGTTTTTCAGCACTGAAATGACTACGGGTACCTAAACCGTCACAGACAGGGCATGCACCAAATGGGTTATTGAACGAGAACAGACGTGGCTCTAGTTCAGCAACAGCACGGTCGCATTCAGGGCAGGAATGTTTTGCTGAAAATACACGGTCAGGATGTTCACCACCCATCCACGATAAAATCGCCAGATCACTGCCTAAACGTAATGCTGTTTCAAAGCTTTCGGCAATTCGGTTACCTAAATCATCACGGACTTTAAAACGGTCAACCACAACTTCAATGGTGTGCTTTTTCTTTTTATCAAGTTCTGGTGGTGTATCGATATCAATCACTTCACCATCCACGCGCGCGCGGACAAAACCTTGGCTCTGTAATTGCTCAAACAGGTTGCTGTATTCACCTTTACGCTCACGAACAACTGGAGCAAGGAGCATCAATGCTGTGCCTTCCTCCAGTCCTTTCACGGCATCGACCATTTCAGAAACAGTCTGTGCAACCATCGGCAAGTCATGCTCTGGGCAGTAGGGTGTGCCAACACGCGCATACAGTAAACGTAAATAGTCGTAGATTTCAGTAATGGTTCCTACGGTTGAACGGGGGTTATGGCTGGTAGATTTCTGTTCAATCGCAATCGCAGGGCTTAAACCTTCAATTGAATCAACTTCAGGCTTTTCCATTTGTGACAGAAACTGACGTGCATACGCAGATAAAGATTCGACATAACGGCGCTGACCCTCAGCATATAAGGTATCGAAAGCCAGAGATGATTTCCCTGAGCCTGAGAGTCCTGTGATGACCACAAACTTGTCACGTGGAATATCGAGTGACACATTTTTTAAATTATGGGTACGTGCGCCTCGAATACGGATATGACTTTGACTCATAAAAGCTTTCTCGAAATTATGCGAATTAAAGGGGTATATGATAGCGATTTAATTTTGTTCAAGCTGTAAAAAATAGTTTTTAAACGACAAATTGTGTCATGTAACTGACCATTTAAAACTGTGATGGAGTTTGAGTTTTTGAATAAAATAATAATATTCATATGTTTATGATAGTTTTCAATAATTTTTAGGGTCGCATTCAGCTCATTTAAAATCAAAGCTATAATTTATTTAAAATAAGTCATTGAAGAAAAATGAGATATGCAGTCAGTTTTTTGATGCTGTGCTGATTTCTGAATACTTATTTCGATATTGCATAAGTTAGAACGAATAAACCAGATCAGCTTTAAGATTGGTCATGTGATGTAATCAATAACCACTTATCTAAAAAAGAGAATTGTTAGACAAACGTTCTGTGATTAACTATTGTTTTTATTGTAAAATGTGTGATAGCTATCGCACTTGTGGAGGGCTTGAAAATGAATATACGAAAAATTATATCAGTTGTTTGTTTTGCATTTTCTTGCAATGTCTTGGCTGGCGAGACTTCACAAGTTTTATTTGATCAAGCGTTCAATTTAAAACCCAATCAATTGTACGAATTAGAATTAGAAGATGTACAAGCGGGGGATCAGATTTGGACAGCGGTTTATTTGGTTGGACGACAAAATTATCCAGGACTTACTGCAAAAGTTGAGTTTTTTATGGACAATCATGGCCTGTTAAATAAAGCCAATCCCAGTGAGCATGCTGTATATCAAACACTGATCGCAGAAAATTTGACGCAAACCAATCAATATTCACTCAAGCAATTCAAAGGCTTAAACACATTCATTGAAGATACTTCAGAACAGCTGATTACAGATCCGATATTGAAAAAAACTGATAGCATTCGTATTTATAGTCAAGTGAATGACTGGATCCCTGAATACAACACTTATGAACCCACCAAAGTGAAATTTGGCATTCAAAATCCTTTGGATTTTGATATTGTTGCGGCTTATGTTTTGGTGGGCAAAGGTGAAAAGCCTGCTGAACTCAGTGAATTAAATTTTAAAAATATTCAAGCTACTTATGCCTCACCTTTGCCTCCAGTACCAGCCGATTTTACTCAAGCTGAAGTGAATAAATCTGAGATGCACTTGAGTAGAAGTGAGCTAAAATTTATCTTTTTTATTGTGATGGCGATTGTCATGGGTTTGGTTGCGTTTATTAACCGAGGCAAATTAAAACGCGCTTTTTAAAGTTTTAACTTACTAGCGCATTAAATTTCTAATATTTTAGATTTCAAATTTACATGCTTGGCGTAAACTCTGGCACTGATCATGTGTTCGAGTAATTTTAGATGTTGTCTTTATTTTTGAAATGTATTCTGGGTGCAGCAGTGGTTTTGTTGATTTCAATTCTTTCAAAAAGTAAGGCATTTTATATTGCAGGTTTAGTTCCACTTTTTCCAACATTTGCATTGATCGCACATGTGATTGTGGCGCAGGAAAAAGGTGCTGAAGCCTTAAAGCAAACAGCCTTATTCGGGCTGTGGTCGTTGATACCGTATTTCATTTATTTGTTCATGGTTTATTTACTGGCAACTAAGCTTTCGATGTGGTCTTGTTTAGGGATTGCAACGTTATGCTGGATTGTAGCTGCTGCTGTGTTGATTTATGCATGGCAATTATTTCAGAATGGATCGGTTTTATGATTTATTGAATCAATAAAAAGAGTTGCAATGAATACTTTTGAGTTGATTGTAAAGTTCATGAGCCTTTGATCAAGGCTCATTTTTTAGGGATGAATTTTAATAATGAGATATTTAAACAATAAACTGTTTTGGGCTTTCTAGGTTCTTAATGGCATTGTAAATTTCATCTGCATGATTACACACAATCAGTTTTGCCCGATGTTGAGGCGGTAAAAAGCCTTCAATAACAGCATGGTCTAATTGCGCAATCAAATGGTCATAGAAACCATTGACGTTATATAACATCATCGGTTTTTGATGTTGATTCAATTGTCCCCATGTCGCGACTTCTAGAATTTCTTCAAAGGTACCAAAGCCACCTGGTAGAGCGACAAAAGCACTCGCGCGTTCAGCCATCATAGCCTTACGTTCATGCATGTTTTGTACAATATGTAATTCTGTTAATTGGTTATGGGCAATTTCATAATCCAGCATAAATTCGGGAATAACGCCCACAACATCACCACCATGTTCCGTGACCGTATCTGCAACTTGGCCCATTAAGCCAATACTTGCACCGCCATAGACGATCCCAAAACCTTGTTCTGCGATACCTTGGGCAAGTTGGATGGCTTTTTCTCGATAGGTAGGGTTATTTCCGGGTCGGGAACCACAATAGAGTGCGATTAAACATTGTGTGGCTTTATGTTGTTGTTGATCTAATTCGAAAGGTTTATTCATCATTACAGGCAATACACTATTCATAATTTATTTTTTCACCTTAACTTATCATGTTCTTATACATTTCTACTACTTTAAGTAAGAAATGTGACAAAAACATGTTGTATTATCGGCGCTTTTGCAATGATTTGTATCACTTTGATTTTGTATTTAATTTTAGATAAATCAGTAAAAATCCTGATAAATGAGATGAAATTCCTATCTGGATTGCCTATAATTAACGCTTATTTATCAACAAATGAATCATCATGGGTAGTGGTTGTAGTCGCTCCGAAAATGCACAATTTTTAGACAAAATAATAGTTCAAAATACACTAAAGTTTTCTTATCAATTCCAAAATTTACAGTTCTCACATGCTGAAAATAGCTATTGCACATTTTCAATGGAGCAAGATCAATGATACTTGAGTGGATGTCTGATCCTTCTGCATGGATTGGTCTTGCAACTTTAGTTGTTTTAGAAATCGTTTTGGGTATTGATAACCTTGTGTTTATTGCAATTTTGGCAGAAAAACTTCCGCCTGAACAACGTGATAAAGCAAGGATTATTGGGCTTTTACTTGCCCTCTGTATGCGAATGGTGTTACTGGCATCCATTGCATGGGTGGTGACATTAACCGAACCATTATTCCATCTCTTTGAGCATGCTTTTTCTGGGCGTGATTTGATCTTGCTGTTTGGTGGTGTGTTCTTATTGTTTAAAGGCACAATGGAACTACATGAGCGCCTTGAAGGTGGTCAGGATCTTAAAGAAGAAAATCCTGTACATGCTGTATTTTGGATGGTCATTGTTCAAATTGTTGTTTTAGACGCCGTATTTTCCCTAGATAGTGTGATCACCGCTGTGGGAATGGTGAAAGAACTCTCAGTGATGATGATCGCTGTGGTGATTGCCGTAGCTATTATGCTGTGGGCATCAAAAGCCTTGATGGACTTTGTCAATAAGCACCCGACAGTCGTGATTCTATGTCTTGGCTTTTTGATGATGATTGGTTTTTCATTGATCGTCGAAGGTTTTGGTTATCACATTCCAAAAGGTTACTTATATGCAGCGATTGGTTTCTCGGTACTGATCGAGTTTATGAACCAAACCATGCGTAAAAACCAAGAGAAAATGGTGACAACGACCGACTTACGTTTCCGTACAGCTTCAGCAGTCTTGAAAATGTTAGGTGGAAAAAGTGCCGATAGTCAAAATGGTAAAGCGGATGATGTGATCGCAACACAAGCACTGGCAGATGAAATTTTTGATGATGAAAATGGCGCTTACCATAGTGTTATGGTTCAAGGGGTCTTGGGACTATCAGAACGTCCAGTAAAATCGGTCATGACACCGCGCCCTGAATTAGAATGGTTAGATTTGGATGAAGACGAAGCCAGCATTAAAGAAAATTTGATGGCAATGTCACATTCTCGTTTAATTTTGGCCCATGGTGAATTGGATAATATTGCGGGTATTGTTTTAACCCATAAAGTTTTAAATGATTATATCGAAACGGGTGTTTTAAATTTTGAAAAACACTTACGCGAGCCTGTGATTGTGCATGAAAATGCGCAAGTGTTGATGGTGATGGAACAACTTCGTCAGGCACCTTTACAAATGGCGATTGTATTAAATGAATATGGGTCAATTGAAGGGATTGCAACACCGATTGATGTACTTGAAGCAATCGCTGGGGAGTTCCCCGATGAAGATGAACTAGAAGCTGCTGCGGAAAGTCTTGAAGACGGTTCGTTGATCCTTGAAGGTTCAACTGATATTCGTCATGTTTCTTTGCTGTTAGGTCGTGATTTAGTCGATGAGTCGGAACAATACTCAACCCTTTCTGGTTACATCTTGTTCCATCTCGGACGTTTGCCTGAAAATGGTCAGAAACTTCAAGTTGATGGTTATGAGTTTGAAGTGGTAACGATGGATGGGCATAAGATTGAGAAGGTGCATATTGTAGCATTAACCAAATCTAAAGATGCTGAACCCTAATGGATACCTTCTAAACAAGCCAGTCGAAAGACTGGCTTCTTGCTATTTTATCATTGCGAATAATGATTTAAAACATATCGTTAAAATGATGGCTGAATGGCATTATTCATATTGAAAGAATAGCTTTCGATTTCCAGCTGGGTTGGATTATCATTGAGCCTATTCAGATTTTGAGTATTTTCATGTCCAATCTATCCTGCCCATGTGGTTCAGCGCTTTATGCTGAATGTTGTCAGCCGCTACACTTGGGACAGAACAAAGCCAAGACAGCAGCACAATTGATGCGTTCGCGTTATAGCGCTTTTGCCAAACATGAGATTGATTATATTGTTCAGACCACTGCGCTTGGGCAGCAGCAAGCTTTGGATGTTAAAGCGATTTCAGATTGGAGCAAAGCCAATCAATGGCTCAGTCTCGAAGTGGTACAAGCCCAAGAAAAGCTGGATAAAAATCATGCTCAAGTTGAATTTAAAGCACATTTTCATGATGGTCAGCAGGCTCAAATACACCATGAAGTTTCACACTTTGTCCAGCATGATGATGTATGGTATTTCTTAGATCCAACCACAGATCAGCCAATCACCATGAAACAGCCATGTATTTGTGGATCCGCCAAAAAATTTAAGCAATGTTGCGCACAATTTTTATAACTTTTAGTTCGTTTTTGACTTAAAATAGCGCGCATCTTTTCCCATCAGTGGATGAAGGGCAATGTTACTGACGATTATTTATATTATAGCCATTACAGCAGAAGCCATGACTGGAGCGTTGTCCGCAGGACGACGTAGTATGGACTGGTTTGGGGTGATACTGATTGCCTGTGTCACTGCACTCGGTGGCGGTTCTGTGCGAGATGTTTTACTCGGACATTATCCACTGACTTGGGTCAAACATCCTGAATACCTTGTCCTGACGTGCTGTGCTGCCTTTGTCACCATTATTATTGCCAAATGGATGAAGCACTTACATTCCATTTTCTTATTATTGGATGCTTTAGGCTTAATTGGTTTTACCATTATTGGCTGTCAAATTGCCTTGCAAATGGGCCATGGTTTTGTGGTTTCCGCCGTTGCTGGAGTATTAACAGGGGTATCTGGTGGTATTCTACGAGATATTCTGTGTAATGATGTTCCATTAGTATTCCGTCGTGAATTGTATGCGTCGATTTCCTTTGTTGCAGTGATTTTCTATTGGTTCTGTATAGATTTCGGTTTATCGCTTGAAATTACCGTGGTTTCTACTTTAGTTTTTGGTTTTGCATTACGTTGTGTGGCGATTTATTTTGGTTTGGAAATGCCGAAATTTATCTATAAAGATGATGATGAACAATCGGCATCTTCTAAAGATGAGTCCTAATGATGAATGCTTGAAGAGCAACTATTGATTGTGAATTCCTGCATTTAACTTTGAGCTTGGTATGTCATATCGGATTCATCAAAATATTAAACTTGAAAAATTTACAGACATAGATTTTGCTGTGTATTTTGAATTGGTCAAAAATATTAAAGTCATGCAAATGATTACCGAAAGAGCATTAACGCTTGAGGAAGCACATTCAGAATTTAGTAAGATTTTATCTAAGAATGCCTATGATGTGGCATTGGGAAATTATAAAATTATTGATGCTCAAACACATGAATTTATGGGTTTAGCCAAAATTGAGTTGGATCAACCAATAGCACGAACAGCAGAATTGGGCTATATGCTTTTACCCGAATACTGGGTGAAAGGCATTGCCAGTCAGGTTGTAGCATTTTTAATTGACCATGCAAAAAAACAACCCCATTTAACACATCTCATGGCTATTATTGATCCTGAAAATATACCTTCAAGAAAAATATTGATAAATAATGGTTTCCATTCTAAAGAATTTAAAGATTTTGACGGACTAGCAGGAGAAATTCTCCTGTTAAGTCTTTAAAGTTAAACAGCGTGCCAAAGTTATTTCTGCTTTTACATATTTGTTGAGTGCATTATGGATTTAGTATCACGTGTACAACGCTTACCCATAGGGAAATTTCACTATACCTTACTCTGGGTAATTGGACTGGGCTGGATGTTTGATGCCATGGATACAGGACTCATTTCCTTTATTCTCACCAAAATGGCAGAAGAATGGCAAATGACACCTACTGAAAAAGGTTGGGTGGTCTCCATAGGCTTTGTGGGTATGGCAATTGGTGCTGTATTTTCAGGTGGGTTGGCCGATCGAATTGGTCGTAGAACAGTCTTTGCGATTACCTTAGTGACCTATAGCATTGCAACCGCATTATGTGCTTTTGCGCCGAATCTGACTTGGTTATTAGTATTCCGTTTTATTGTCGGATTAGGGCTGGGTGGCCAACTTCCTGTGGCTGTGACTTTGGTCAGTGAATATATCCCCGCTCAAGTACGTGGTCGATTTATTGTACTTTTAGAAAGTTTCTGGGGACTTGGCTGGCTTGTTGCTGCACTTATTTCTTATTTTGTGATTCCTGAGTATGGTTGGCATATTGCATTTTTGATTGGTGGTTTACCTGCCATTTATGTTTTTATGATTCTCAAAAAAGTGCCAGAGTCTGTTCCCTATCTGATTAATCGTGGACGAATTGAAGAAGCTCATGCATTGGTACAGAAACTGGAACGACAATGTGGTGTGGAAGTGATTGAAACCATTGAAGTCAAATCTGTTTCAGCAAAACAAACAATTACATTTTCACAACTTTGGTCTGGTAGTTTTGCTCGCCGAACTTTGATGTTGTGGTTGATTTGGTTTGGGATTGTTTATTCTTATTATGGTATTTTTACATGGCTACCAAGTCTGCTGGTCAAGCAGGGTTATACCATTGTGCAGTCATTTGAATATGTACTTGGAATGATTTTGGCACAATTACCGGGTTATGTGGCTGCGGCTTGGTTGGTTGAAAAGCTTGGACGTAAAGCAACACTTGCTGGTTTTATTGGTCTGTGCGCGTTGTCTGCTTACTTTTTTGGTCAAGCCACCTCAGTCGATATGATTATGTTGTGGGGATGCTTAATGTCGTTCTTTAATTTGGGTGCATGGGGTGTTCTATATACCTATACACCTGAACAATACCCTACCAATATTCGTGCTTTTGGCTCAGGTTGGGCATCTGCAATTGGTCGTATGGGGGGAATTGTCGCACCTTTGGTGGTGACCCATATGATGGTGGCAAGCAATGGGTTCAGTTCAGTCTTTATGATGTTTACGATTGTACTTTTCGCTGTAGCAGCTGTAGTTTTGATCTTGGGTGAAGAAACCAAAGGTAAGACCTTGGAAGAAATTGGGCTCTAGGGGGCTATTGAAATATATAAAAGAAAAGAGCAGAAAAAAACTATAGTAAAAAAATTATAGAATGGCTGATATAGGGTTAATATTGCCGATCAGCCATTTTAATTTCTCTAACGTTAAATTTAACAACAAACAATTCATAGCATCTTTTGAGGTAGATCAGGCCTGCATTGAGGATAAAATAATGAAAAGTAAAATAGGATTAAGCTATGTATTCTTTATTTTTTGCTTACCATCTTTTGTCTTTATATCGCATTAGATCCAAGGACGGATAACAAAGGAAACTTTGTTTTCTTACAATTACCCATAGGTTTTCAAGTGTCAGCATTTAATGCAATTGGGTTAGGACTTTTATTCGATCGGCTGTCTTGGACGGCAGCGTATAGCTTCGTGGTTCCTGTTACTTTGATATTTCTATATGGGATCGGGTGTTTATTGAGTTCGAGCATCCATTCTATAAAAAAGAGAATTGGACCACTTCAATAAGTTTCAGCATTTATAAATTTCATTGGAAATAAACTGCATATCCAAATTTTAAAATACCAATTTAAATAAAAGTTGCTCATTTGTTAAAAAATGGATAATTTTACCTCATTAGAAAGATCTAAAGACGCAATTTGTCGTTGTAGGGTACACTTGCACTTGTGTAGTCAGACCCTGCGACTTAGCATAAGAACGTAGATACATAAACATTTATTTAGAACGAACTTATTTAGGATAAAAGGTTGTTATGACAAGCCTTGCGCATCATGCGACAGAAAACCGTTCCGTAGCAGAATTTACAGAACAAGCTTACCTTAACTATGCCATGTACGTGATTATGGATCGTGCATTGCCACACATCAGTGACGGTTTAAAACCTGTACAACGCCGTATCGTTTATGCGATGAGCGAATTGGGATTAAAACCAAGCGGTAAGCCGAAAAAATCTGCACGTACAGTCGGTGATGTATTGGGTAAATACCATCCGCATGGTGACTCAGCGTGTTATGAGGCCATGGTCTTGATGGCACAGCCGTTTAGTTATCGTTACCCGTTTATTGAAGGGCAAGGTAACTGGGGTTCACCTGATGATCCTAAATCATTCGCAGCCATGCGTTATACCGAAGCCAAACTTTCACCCTATAGTGATCTGTTACTTTCTGAATTAGGTCAAGGCACTTGTGATTGGCAAGATAACTTTGATGGCTCAATGAAAGAACCAGTTAGTTTACCTGCGCGTGTACCGAATATTTTACTGAATGGTACGACAGGTATTGCGGTAGGTATGGCAACCGATATTCCACCCCACAATTTACGTGAAGTCGTTAAAGGTACGATTGCTTTAATCCGTAATCCAAACTTAACGGATGAAAAAATTGCAGAATATATCCCTGCACCTGACTTACCGACCAAAGCAGAGATTATTACACCACGTGATGAATTATTAAAAATTCAAATGACTGGACGCGGTAGTTATCGAACCCGTGCAGTATATACTATTGAAAAAAATGAAATTATTATCACTGAGCTACCATATCAAGTTTCTGGCTCGAAAGTCATCACCCAAATTGCTGATCAGATGCAAGCTAAAAAACTGCCATTGGTCAGTGATTTACGCGATGAGTCAGACCATAAAAATCCAACCCGTTTGGTAATTGTATTACGTTCAAACCGCATTGATGCCGATGCAGTAATGAGTCATTTGTTTGCGACAACCGATTTAGAATCGAGTTATCGTGTCAATATGAACATGATTGGTGCAGATGGGCGCCCACAAGTCAAATCAATTCGTAGAATTTTATTAGAATGGATTGAAATTCGTAAGAGTACTGTCACACGTCGTCTGCAATATCATTTGAATAAAATTGAAAAGCGGCTACATATTCTCGGTGGTTTGATCATTGCTTATTTGAACATTGATGAAGTGATCAAGATTATTCGTGAAGAAGATCAGCCTAAACCGGTGTTGATGCTGCGTTTTAATATTGATGAAGTTCAAGCAGAAGCAATTTTAGAGCTCAAGTTACGCCATTTGGCAAAACTTGAAGAAATGGAAATGCGCCGTGAACAAGAAGAACTTGAGGCGAGAGCAGCTGTGATTCGTGAACAACTTGCAAATCCTGAGTCATTAAAATCTTTGATTATCGAAGAGCTCAAAGATGATGCGAAAAAGTTTGGTGATGATCGCCGTTCACCAATTGTACAGCGTGAGGAATCACAAGCAATTAGTGAACAAGATTTAATGCCTGCTGAAGCGGTAACAGTGATCCTTTCTGAAGCGGGTTGGGTTCGTGCAGCAAAAGGTCATGATATTGATATTGAAAAATTAAGCTTCCGGGCTGGTGACCGGTACCTAAGTTCAGCACAAGGTAAGTCTAACCAGAAAGTATATATTTTAGATGAAAAAGGACGAAGTTACGCTTTGGCCATTAATAGTTTGCCATCGGCTCGTGGTTTAGGAGAACCGTTGAGTTCAAAACTTTCTCCTGCCAATGGTGTGGGCTTTATGCAAGTTCTCATTGAAAATGAAGAAAAGGAAATAGTTGCTGTAAGTTCAAAGGGTTATGGCTTTAAATCACACGCTAAACAATTGGATACAAACGCTAAAGCGGGTAAAACATTCCTGACCGTTGCTGAAAATGCGACAGTAATGCCAATCGAAGTCATTGAAAATCATACTCATTTGGCTATACTCAGTTCAGCAGGACGCCTACTTTTAATTGAGTTATCAGAGTTGCCAACGCTCAATAAAGGTAAAGGAAATAAGTTGATACAACTTGAAACCAAAGAGTCTATTCAGTTTATGTTAACTTTGAATTTAGATGAGGTAATACAAGTGCTTGCAGGGCAGCAACAATTAAAATTAAAAGGGGATGATTTGCAAAAATATATCGGTAAACGCGCCTCAAAAGGTCAATTGTTACCGCGTGGATATCAAAAAGCAAATAAACTGTTGATTCAAAGATAAAACTAGCATCCTGGGATTGAAATACGTTATATATGCAAAGTGTTCGTGAAAATGGATGCAATATTGAGCACAAAGAAGCCAAAAAATTATGTTCAATATTGAGAAAAACAGTTTAAAACTAAGGATTACTGATTGGAGATTATGGCATTATGGAAAAAATTTGGTTCACTGAATATCAAAAGACTGGAATTCCAGAAACAGTAGAATTGCCACAGGAAAATAGCTCTCTTATTGATATTTTTGAGCGTAATTTCCAAAAGTTTGGTTCACGTGATGCCTTTATCTTCATGGATAAAGTGATGTCATTCAGTGACCTTGAATTGGCAAGCCGTAAATTTGCAACGTATCTGCAAAGCTTAGGTTTGGCAAAAGGTTCACGTGTTGCTGTGATGATGCCTAACGTCCTTCAGTATCCAGTTGTCGCTTTAGGTGTATTCCGTGCAGGTTTGGTACTTGTGAATGTGAATCCACTTTATACAGCACGAGAATTAGAACACCAACTTAATGATTCAGGTGCTGAAGCATTGGTCATTGTTGAAAACTTTGCGACTGTTTATCAAGCGATTATTGGCAAAACACCTGTAAAACATGTTGTTGTTGCATCCGTTGGCGATATGTTGGGTACTTTAAAAGGTACTTTGGTGAATTTTGTTTTACGTAAAGTGCGTAAACAAATTCCAGACTGGAATATTCCAGGACATATTAAGTTTAATGCAGCATTGGCAAAAGTAAGCCCAAGCAATTATAAACGTCCAACCATGACCCTCAGTGATACTGCTGTACTTCAATACACAGGTGGTACTACGGGTGTTTCCAAAGGGGCGGAGCTGACGCACCGTAACTTAGTTGCAAACTTGTTGCAATGTGATGGTATTTTCCAAAGTAAATTTGGTCAAGGTGATGGTGCGAAAGACGATCGTATCTTCTGTGCTTTACCGCTTTATCATATCTTCGCATTCATGGTGTGTGCGATGTATGGTATGTATAAAGGTCAGGCAAATATTCTGATTCCAAATCCACGTGATTTACCAGCGGTGATTAAAGAATTACGTAAATACCAACCGGGTTTCTTCCCTGCGGTAAATACCTTGTTCAATGCACTGGTACATAATGAAGAATTTAGACAGCTTGACTTCAGTAAGTTAAAAATGGCGATGGGCGGCGGTATGGCCGTGTTACCGTCAACTGCTGAAGAATGGAAAAAAGTTACTGGAACCATCATTATTGAAGGTTATGGGTTATCTGAAACTTCTCCAGTCGCAACTGCGAACCCGCCTGCAACGACTGAGTTTAGTGGCACAATTGGTATTCCGTTACCATTGACTGATGTCGCAATTTTAGATGATGATGGCAATCATTTGTCACAAGGTGAGCAGGGTGAAATTTCGATTCGTGGTCCTCAAGTGATGAAAGGTTATTGGAATCGTCCAGATGAAACTGAAAAAGTTATGACAGCTGACGGTTATTTCCGTACAGGTGATATTGGTTTCATGGACACACGTGGTTATTTTAAAATTGTAGATCGTAAGAAAGATATGATTTTAGTATCTGGCTTTAACGTTTATCCTTCTGAAATTGAAGAAGTGATAGCTCAACATCCGAAAGTTCTTGAAGTGGCAGCAATTGGTGTACCTGATGAAAAATCTGGTGAAGTGCCAAAATTATTTGTGGTGAAAAAAGATCCATCTTTAACCACAGAAGAAGTGCTCGAATATGCAAAAGAAAACTTAACAGGGTATAAACGCCCGCGTTATGTTGAGTTTATGGATGATTTACCAAAATCTAATGTAGGTAAAATTCTCCGTAAAGATTTACGTAAGTAATTGAAAAATTAAACATAAAAAAGCGCCAATCGTGGCGCTTTTTTATGTTCTATCGAAAATAATAGCTAGGTATATTTGTTCAATTCAAAATCTAATTTTTATGAGAACGAATATACCAACCATCGATATAGGGGCGGCTTAAGCCAACAATCCCTGTAAATGTCAGCATGGTTCCCATTTGACGACCTAGTGCTGAGGGGTTAATACTGCCATAGCTAAAATAGATATCAATTAAACAGTACACGATAATAATGGCTAACCAAAAATATAGATTCATACGCTTTATGCCGACGGCAAAAAAGGCCGCCACCAGAACGACGAGCGTTCCCAAGGTAGATTGCCAATTATAATTTGCACAAATCACGCATAATAGAAAAGCCAAAATTGGCAATACAATTTTAAGAATACGATCAATCTCAGCTTGTTGATGGCGCTGCTTTTCTAAAACCTCAAACAATTCATTTTGATCTGGTTGCACGTTATTGTCCTCACTACACAATTTTGCAAAACTCTGCATTTAACAAAAAATATTCTGTTCATGCCATGCTATGATAACTCGCATTAACACTTCATGAGAAAAAATCATGTCTGGGATAGATGGCATCATATATTTAATTCTAATTGCCTGTTTACTTCCTTATGTTTTTACCATTATTGCGAAAGCATCTGGTGGCTTTAAAGCTGCTGATAATCAGAATCCGCGTGAATTTTTAGCAAAAACCACGGGTTTAGCTGCACGTGCCAATGCAGTACAGCAGAATAGTTTTGAGAGCCTACCTTTATTTATTGCTGCGATTTTGATGGCTGAATACATGGTGGTCTCACAACATTTGATTATGATGTTAGGGATCGCCTATATTGTTTTACGCATTATTTATGGGATTTGCTATCTTGCTAATATTTCAGCACTACGGACCATCATTTGGGCTTTGTCCTTAGCTTGCCCAATTATTTTATTGTTATTGGTTATTCGAATGGTCTAAGTAGTTTTCGATAAAATTCATTCATTTTGATGATGCAAAATGTATAATCCGCATCTGTTTGCGCAATTTAGCGTTATAATCGACAAGATTTTAAATAAGACCTCACTTGAAAGAGTATCCTATGAGCTATAGCAATATTCCTGCTGGTAAAGATGCACCAAATGACATCTATGTAATTATCGAAATCCCAGCAAATGCTGCACCGATTAAATATGAAGTAGATAAAGATTCAGACGCTTTATTTGTAGATCGTTTCATGGGTACAGCGATGTTCTACCCAGCGAACTATGGTTATGTACCAAATACTTTGTCTGAAGATGGTGACCCATTAGACGTATTGGTTGTAACTCCACACCCATTGGTACATGGTTCAGTGATTCGTTGTCGTCCTGTTGGTAAATTAAATATGGAAGATGATGGTGGTATTGATGCGAAGCTTATCGCAGTTCCACATGACAAATTGACTCCACTTTATAAAGATGTGAAAGAATATTCAGATCTTCCAGCTTTGTTAATTAACCAAATTGAGCATTTCTTTGCACATTATAAAGATTTAGAGCCTGGTAAATGGGTTAAATTGACAGGTTGGGAAGGTTCAGAAGTTGCAAAAGCTGAAGTATTGAAAGCAATTGAAGCTGCGAAATAATCCTGATTTAAGCGAAGTTTAAAGATAAAATAATCTTTAAACCCATAAAAAACCTGCATTATTAAATGCAGGTTTTTTGTTTCTTTGGATTTATTCTAAATTAGAAAAATTTCACAGGAATATCTAAGAAAATACGCCATTCATTGGTATCACCAATGTAGACAGGATTATACGCTTCACTTGCACGGTAGTAAGAGTGACGTAGACGTAAGCTCGCATCTTTTGCAAAACCACTTTGCATGGTGTATTTCACCTGATTAAAGAATTCACGTTCTTGTGCATCATCAGTGACATTGCGGACTTTAATATCCCAACCATACACAAATGCTGTGGTCCAATTTAAGCCAGGAACACCATAATTGCTAAAATCTAGGTTGTATTGAACTTGAGCTGATTTTTCATGATTACCAATAAAATCAGACATATAAGAGTTTGGTAGATAAATACTTTGGAAACCATCAGCATTTTGACCATAGTCATAACCGACATCACCTGTATTTTGTTGATAAGCCAACATAACAGTATGTGGACCTTGGTTATAAGTAGAAGACAATGCCCAAATATTATTGGTTTTTTCTACGCCTGCTTTACCTGTGCTTGAGTAATCAACATCGACAGGACCAGTTGCAGAATAGGTGTTGGCATTTTTATCAAACTTGGTGTGATAACCACTGAAATCAAAAGTTAAAGAACTTTGATTTGCTAATGGGTATTTATAATTGGCATTAATATAATGACGTTCTAAGGCATTTTTAGAGTCTAAACCATAATAAGATGCAGTAAGCTGGTCATCAAATTTGTATTTGGCACCCCAAACAATCGCATCATCCAATTTATTACCATCTGTTTTGATCTGATCAGACATTTGGTCTTTGGTGAATTTACCCGCAACTAGTTCTAAATTTTTAATTTCATGGCTGGTTAATAATGTCCCTGTGAAATATTCAGGGACAAGACGTGTTGTATTACTTGCAAGTACAGGGAGGTCTAAAACTTGAGTACCATAACGTACAGTCGTATTTGAGAAACGAGCTTTTACATTTGCTCCACCACGTGCCCAATGATCATATGGATCAACTCGTCCATTTGCATCTCTTGCACCATTATTTTTGAGTGCAATCATGTTATTGCCAGCATGGTTGTTTGGACCGATTTTAAAAGAACCATCGCCAACCACACCAACACCGAAACCGACGATACCTTGAGTGAAGCCTGAATCTAAGTCGACAATTGCAGTTTGTGCAAATGAGCTTTGATCGTCAATACCATGTTTTTTATCACGAAGGATATAGCCTGTACGAAACAATACAGAACCTTTGGCATCTTCAACGAATCCTTTTGCATCACTTTGTTCGCTAGCAAATGTAGGGGATATTAGAACCGCGTTAATTAATACAGCTAAAGTAAGTTTTGGAGCATTCAACATGAATTGCCTCGTGAACGAGAATAGATTGCACTGACTGATCGAATTCAGAACAGATTGTGGATGAATTGTATATTTAATCTATAAAAAGGGAATCTCTTTTGCTTAAAAATATTACATTTCTGTAATCTTTTACACAATATTAATTTCTTTTCTTATGAAAAAAATTTCTAAAGAGTTATTAAAATACTAATTTTGTGTGAAATATGAAATAAATTGGAAAATATGCTGAATTTATCTCCATGTTTTTTACCAAAAATTTAAAAACACAGTAAAATTCGCTTTTATTTTTATACTCCCACCCATTTGTTATCATGAATTCACTTATTTCTAAACTATTATGGGCAATCCCTATCTGTATAGCGTCGTGCCCAGCATTTGCTCAACAAGCAAATGTTTTGGTTAAAAATGGCATGATTTCTGGAAATGTGGGATTGGTATCTAAGTATATCTATCGAGGAGGAATTGAAAATGATGATGTCGCTGTTCAAGGTGGTTTAAGTTATGCACATAAAAGTGGCATCACGTTTGGCTATTGGGGTTCTACACTGAGCTATAATCCTACAGATGTTATGCAAGATCATGGTTTTGAAAATAATTTTTATTTGGCTTATGCTCAGGAAGTTGCGCAAAATTGGAGCTATAACTTAAGAACCACCGCATATGTTTATCATAAAGGCGGTACTATTTATGCAGATCAAGCAGATCATCGTAAAACTACATATACAGATCTATCTGCTGAACTGAGTTATAAAAATTTAACCGCAGGTGCTTCAGTGATGTTGGCTGATGCATCCTCTGCCAATGCTGGTGATATTTATCTAAGCATTGCGTATCGTCATGCTTTGGCTCAAGATTTTATTTTTAACACTTCTATTGGTGCATCTCTTTATAACAGTCATCGTGATGACAGTATTGTGCAGACAGAACAGGATTTCACATTGAGCGAAATGCGCTTGGGGCTTAGTAAAACCATTGCCAATACAGGTGTTACTGCTTCATTAGACTATGTGATCGGTGGTAAAGATCGTTTGGGTGAAGGTTATAAGGACAATATGTTATTTGGTTTGGCTTATAGTTTTTAAGATTAACTTATAGTTTTTAATAAGAAGAATATGCCTGAGAATTAGCCTTCCTTATTTTATCAAAGTGTATGACCGAAGATAAGGAATGCACTTTTTTTAGGCGTTTTTAAAACTGTGTGCTTTTTTTGAGCAAAAGAACAATATGCACCATTACAATAAACTGATATGAAAAGCATAAAGTAATATTTATACGTTTTTTATGACAACAATAAAGCACCTTATAGAAAATTTACGCTCAGATTTTTCATACTATTTTGCATTAAAACCATGCTTAAAGTAGGTCAATATGAATCAGCTCCATCAAGTGATGCTTGAAATAGCATATGTTCAACAGCTGAAGAATAAAAAAAATTATCCACAATATTTTAATTCTAAAACATTGATTATAAAAATATTAATATGTATTTCTGAATTTTATAAAAAGCTTGAGTTTCATTTTGGCATGGCAATTGCTAATTGCTTAGGGAGTTCATCAAATTTTAGCATAACAAATAAACATCGTATGATGGGGGAGCACTCAAGATGAAATTCTCAACTAAAGCACTAACATTGGCAGTTCTATCGTCTACAGCAACAATGGCAATGGCGGAAGACAACGCACTGTCAAAATTAGGTTTAAGCTTTGCAGGTAGTGCTGCCGTAACGAGTGACTATCGTTTCCGCGGTATGACTCAAACATTAAGCGACCCAGCAGTACAAGCGGGTTTTACCTTATCGCATAGTTCTGGTTTATATGCGGGTCTTTGGGGTTCAAATGTGAATTTTGGTTCATCTGATCCACATTTAGAATTAGATCCTTCTATTGGTTATACAACAGCCTTGGCGCTATCTCCAACCTTTAAACCAACTTTGGATGTTGGTGTTGTTGAATATAATTATCCAAGTGCAAGCAGTGATTTTAACTGGACTGAGTTTTATGCAAAATTAATATTTGCAGACGTCTTGATTAAAGGCAGTAGTCTATTGACCAATGTGAACTATACCAATGACTGGGCAGCAGTCGGTGGCAACAGTTGGAATTTTAACGTTGGCTATTCAGCTCCATTTGGTGATACTGGTTTCGGTGGGCTTGCTAATGTTGGCTATACTACAATGGATGAAAAAGCATTACCTGATGGTAAAGACAATTATGTCGACTGGAAAGTTGGGGTGAATTATGCGGTTAAATCTATTCCTGGGGTAACTGCGGAACTTGCTGCAGTCGGAACCAATATTGATACTGATGGATTCACTAATTCTGTGAAACGTGGTGTTGAAACAGGTGCCGTGTTTACTTTAACTAAAGCTTTCTAAGAGCAAATTAAAATAAATAAAGGTGACCATGAGTCACCTTTATTTTTTGCGATTTTGAAATCAGTTAGGCTTTCACTTCAAATGCTGGATGATATTTTACCGTTCCATGTGGAATGCTTTGGTTAAAAGCAAGGACTTGAAAATATTCAGCAGGCACATCGTCAAGAATCAAACTGGCGTGTGGCTGAAAGCCAAATTTGGAATAATAGGCAGGATCTCCAAGCACAACACATCCTGCTGCATTGAGTTGTTGTAACTGCTGTAATGCGTGTTGGATTAAAGCTTTACCAACACCTTGTTGTTGATATTCTGGTGCAACTGAAATTGGGCCTAAGCCATACCAATGTTGTGCGCCAGAAGAAATTTCAACAGGTGAAATCGCCACATGCCCAATAATCTGTCGATCCAATTCAGCAACAACTGAAATAGTTAATTGATTTGCATCCCTGAGTGCATTGACGATCAAGTGTTCAGTATGGTCGGTATGCGTTGCATTTAGAAAAGCCAGTTGAGTGAGATTGAAAATATTTTCAATGTCTTCTGCATGTTCGTTGCGTAGGCTTAAATTTAGCATGCTATATATTTTCTAAATGTCATAGGTTAGATTCTAAGATTGAGTTCCACGATATGACAAGGCTTCAGTTAAATGCGCACTTTGGATTTGCTCACTTTGAGCCAAATCTGCAATAGTCCTTGAGACACGTAAAATACGATGATACGCCCGTGCAGATAAATTTAAACGTTGTTGTGCCATTTCGAGCATTTGCTTGGATTTTTCATCTAAAACCGCATATTTTTCTAAGTCTTTTGGCGATAAGCTGTGATTTAAATGACCTTGTCTTTTGATTTGGAAGTCAAAAGCATCAATCACCCGTTCTCGTACTGTAGTAGAATCTTCTACAGGTGTCTGATCTTGTAGCTCTTGTGCCTTTAATGGTGGCACATCGATATGTAAATCAATACGATCTAATAATGGACCTGAGATTCTATTTTGATAGCGTTTAATTGCTTCAGCAGAACACTGGCATCGACTGTCCTGATTAAAAGCATAACCACAAGGACAGGGATTCATTGCTGCAATCAATTGAAAGTTTGCAGGAAATGTAATTTGGCGTGATGCTCTAGAAATAACGATTTCTTTAGATTCAAGTGGTTGTCTTAAAACTTCGAGTACTTTTTTATCAAACTCAGGCAACTCATCTAAAAATAGCACACCTAAATGCGCCAGGGTAATCTCTCCTGGTTTTGGATTTGAACCACCACCGACGAGGGCGATCGCTGATGCAGTATGGTGAGGGGCGCGAAATGGACGTTGTCCAAAATGATGTTTTGCCTTTGCAATTGAATAAATACTGGCAACCTCAAGATTTTCTTGTGGATTTAAGGCTGGCAAAATACTCGGTAAGCGAGAAGCTAAAAGGGTTTTACCAGTACCTGGCGGGCCTTTAAATAAAATAGAATGTCCACCTGCGGCTGAGATTTCTAAAGCACGCCGTGGGCGTAATTGCCCTTTAACATCCGATAAATCAAATTTGTAGGCATTATTCTGCTGTATTTTTTGTGTAGCAGTGACCTCAATTTTGTGTAGATTTAAGAAATGCTCACACACCTGTTTTAAGTGCTGAGCAGCAAAAACTTGAAATTCAGGCAATTGCGCTGCTTCAGCGGCATTTTCCTGTGGCAGCATCAATTGATGTTTGGCCATCTGACATGCCATTGCAATGGTTAAGGTCCCTGTGATTGGTCTTAAGTGTCCATCTAGTGCTAATTCACCAATAAACTCAAAATGATCTGTGACATTTTCAGGAAGTTGTCCCGTGGCAATTAAGATACCCAGTGCAATGGGCAGATCTAGACGAGAGCCATCTTTGGGAAGATCCGCAGGTGCGAGATTGATGGTCAAGCGCTTGGTTGGGAATTGATAGCCACTGTTAATGATGGCTGATCGAACGCGATCCTTACTTTCACGAACTGCTGCTTCAGCTAAGCCAACAATTGTTAAAGAAGGAAGCCCTGCACTAACATGGACCTCAACTTCAATTAAAGGTGCATGCAGCCCGAGCAAGCCTCGGGTATAAATTTTGGCTAAAGACATTGTTGTTTTCCACTGGTGCTTTATTTTTAATCATTATTATATTTTTTGCACCAACAAAGTGCAAATTTAGTTTATTTTTTATCCTGAATCAGCACCTCAAGTGCTTTGACCTGTTCTTGTAAATCGGTCAATCGTAAATTGGCATTATTTAGTGCAGTCTTTTGGCGTTCAATTTCGTCTTTTGAAACGATATCCATTTTAGAAATGGCTTCGTTTAGCAAAGCGCGCAAATTATGTTCTATATCTTTTTTAGGCTGATCGACCTGTTCTAAAATTGCTTGTAATAATGTTTCAATCATGAGGAATCCAAATTAGTAATGCTCTTCGCCTAGTGTAACATCGCGTATTCATTTTATTTAAGTAATTTTTTATCCGCTGCTTAAAGCATAATGTCTCCTATAATTTAGCAATGAAATCTAAAAAAACACGCAATATTATGTGTTTTTTAAAGTTGCAACTTCACCTAAGTATATACAATAGGTTATAAAGGCAATGCATGTTGATTGAATTAATCACCCCAACCATTAATAAGATTGGCATGAAAATTGAACATAAAACCTTACTGGTGAAATAAGCCGAAGGAAAACAATATGAAGCTCGTAACTGCAATTGTAAAACCGTTTAAATTAGATGACGTGCGTGAAGCACTGTCTGATATAGGCGTTCAAGGGATTACCGTAACTGAAGTTAAAGGTTTTGGTCGTCAAAAGGGGCATACTGAACTTTATCGTGGCGCTGAGTATGTTGTTGATTTTCTGCCTAAAGTGAAAATCGAAATCGCAATCAGTGATGACATGGTAGATTCAGTGATTGAATCTATTACACGCGTTGCTAGCACTGGCAAAATTGGTGATGGAAAAATTTTCGTGACTAATTTAGAGCAAGTAATTCGTATTCGTACAGGTGAAACAGGTCCAGACGCTGTTTAATTTGGCACGAAGATTGCTGGTTATGTATATCAATACATAACTCACAAAATTAGGTTGGGGGATACGAATGAAAAAAATGCTATTAGCGCTCAGCCTGTCTGGCGCACTTCTTGGCGGATCAGTTGCGTGGGCAGAAGAAAACGTAGCTGAGCCTGCATCTACAGCTGTTGCAACGGCAAGTGATGTGACTGCAACAGTCGCCGATACATCGGCAACCGTTGCGCCTGAAACGGTGACTGCCACAGCTGCGCCAGCAGCAGAAGTAGAAAAACCAACTTTAAATACAGGTGATACAGCGTGGATTCTTGTATCTACAGCACTTGTATTGCTGATGACAATTCCCGGTTTAGCATTATTCTACGGCGGTATGGTGCGTAAGAAAAATGTGCTTGCTACTATGGCGCAAAGCTTTACTGCTGCAGCAGTGGTCAGCATCGTATGGGTGGTCATTGGTTATTCACTTGCATTTGGTTCTGGTAATGCTTTTATTGGTGGTTTCGATAAAATCATGTTATCTGGGATTACAACAGATGCGCTGAGTGGCACAATTCCAGAAATTCTTTTCGTTATTTTCCAAATGACTTTTGCGATCATTACCGTTGCCATCATCAGTGGTTCTGTGGCTGATCGTATGAAATTTAGTGCTTGGATCACGTTCATTACAATTTGGGTCATTATTGTTTATGCACCAATTGCTCACTGGGTATGGGGCGGTGGCTGGTTAATGAATGATGGTGCGCTTGATTTCGCGGGTGGTACTGTTGTTCATATTAACTCTGGTGTTGCAGGTTTAGTTGCTGCGTATTTGCTGGGTAAACGTATGGGCTTGGGCAAAGAATCTATGGCGCCACACAACTTAACCTTAACTGTATTGGGTGCAAGCTTGGTATGGGTCGGTTGGTTTGGTTTCAATGGTGGTTCTGCTTTGGGTGCAAATGGTTCAGCAGCGTATGCTTTAGTAACGACTCAAATTGCAGCAGCAGCTGCAGCAATTGCTTGGTTAGTGGTTGAAAAAATTGTTCGTGGTAAAGGTTCAGTATTGGGTGCAGCATCGGGTGCAGTTGCTGGTCTGGTTGTGATTACGCCAGCGGCAGGTTTTGTGACTGTAAGTGGTGCGTTGATCATGGGCTTAATCGGTGGTGTAGTATGCTTCTGGGGGATCTCTGGTCTTAAACGTATCCTTAAAGCAGACGACTCATTGGATGCGTTTGGTTTACACGGTGTAGGCGGTATTGTTGGTGCGATTTTAACAGCTGTATTTGCAAGCTCATTCATTATGGGTGATAAAGCACCAACGGATGTAATGCATCAATTATGGGTGCAAGTTGAAGGTGTGTTAGCAACCATCGCATACTCAGCAATTGTGACTTTTATCTTGCTTAAAATCATCGATGTTGTGATTGGGATCCGTGTTGAATCTGATGATGAACGTATGGGGCTCGATTTAAGCCAACATGGCGAACGTATCGAATAATTAATAAGATCTGAATAATAACTATATATAGTATAAAACAGTCCGTAAGGGCTGTTTTTTTTCCATATCTTGCGAAAGGCTCAACAAAATCAGGTTTTTTTGCTACACTAGCTGAAATCATGAATTTTGTTCAATAAAACCACTATGCACTGTCCATTTTGCAATGCTGCAGATAGTAAAGTAATCGACTCTCGTTTGGCTGCTGAAGGTAGCCAGATTCGTCGACGTCGTGAATGTATCAGCTGTGGCGAACGTTTTACGACATTTGAGAGTTATGAGGTGGTGATGCCACGTGTGACCAAGTCAGATGGTAAAAATGAACCATTTGATGAAGCAAAATTACGACGTTCTTTAATGCACGCCTTACAAAAAAGACCTGTGACTCAAGAACAGATTGAAACCGTCATTAGTGATATTCAATTACAAATTCGCCGTTTGGGTGAACGTGATGTACGTTCACGCACCATTGGTGAAATCGTCATGAAATCTTTGTTTGCATTGGATCATGTGGCTTATGTGCGTTTTGCATCGGTGTATCAGGATTTCCAAGATATCGATGCTTTTCGTCATCAAATTGAACAAATGCAAGATCGTGGGCAAGACCACTAATTTTATTTTTTGAACGTTATTGATTAGGAATTTTATGTCTGAGTTTGATTCAAACTCTAAACCCGAAGATTGTTTAAACATAGATCAGGTTTGGATGCAGAAAGCAATTGAGCTTGCGAAGCTTGGACAATATTCCACACGACCAAACCCGAACGTCGGTTGTGTCATTGTAAAAGATGGACAATGGGTGGGAGAGGGTTATCATCCTCGAGCTGGGCAACCACACGCAGAAGTTTTTGCAATGCGTCAAGCAGGCGAGTCTGCGAAAGGTGCAACTGCTTATGTTACATTGGAACCTTGTGCGCATTATGGCCGTACACCACCTTGTGCCAAAGGGCTGGTTGAAGCGGGTGTAAGTAAGGTTGTTGTTGCATGTGCTGATCCAAATCCTTTGGTGGCTGGTAAAGGTGTTGATATCTTACGTCAGGCAGGGATTAAGGTTGAAACAGGTATCTGTGAGCAACAAGCGGCACAACTCAATAAAGGCTTTTTAAAGGCAATGGCAACAGGGTTGCCTTATGTTCGTTTAAAAGTTGCTTCCAGTTTAGATGGCCGTACTGCAATGGCATCTGGTGAGTCTAAATGGATTACTGGGGCCGAATCACGTCAAGATGTTCAGCATTGGCGGGCCATTTCAGGTGCAGTGATTACTGGGATTGATACTATTTTGGCAGATGACCCACAATTAAATGTACGTTCATTGGGCGATATTGATATTGCAAAGATTGTACAGCCTAAGCGCGTGATTTTAGACCGACAAGGTCGCTTGCCACTCAATGCTCAAATTCTTAACACACCTGAAACAGTGGTGGTCATGGGGCCATTTCGTCAAGAACTTGCTAAGCTGGGCGTGGTACAATTAGAAGTTCAATCTTTAAAAGATTTGCTTGCTACTTTAAAAGATTTCCAAATTTACGATGTGTTGGTTGAAGCTGGTGCGACATTATCCACTGCATTTTTGCAGGGAAATCTGGTGGATGAATTAATCAGTTATGTTGCCCCGACCTTTTTAGGACAATCAGCACGTGCTATGTTCAATGCCGAATTTGAAACGATGGCACAACAATTACGTTTTAAGTTACAAGATGTTCATCAGTTTGGTGATGACATTCGCTTAAGACTTATCCCTTCACAAGAGTCAGTATGAATCCAGAGTCAACATCATCGGTTTACCATAAACGTCGTCATGCTGCGCGTACAACAGATGAATATCTTTTTCATCAGTTAGTTCCCTATTTAGGAAACAAACGCCGTTTGTTGCATCTGATTCTTGAAGCGCTTGAAATCACAGGAACTTTGAATCCTAAGGGTAAACGCGCCCCAATTTTTGCCGATTTTTTTGCTGGCAGTGGTGTGGTTTCGCGCTTAGCTCGTCAAAATGGCTATAGGGTGATTGCCAATGACTGGGAACCTTATAGTCATGCATTAAATCATGCCATTTTGGCATGCACAGATGCACCTGCATTTAAAGAATTGGGTGGGTATCAGAAAGCCATCGATTATTTAAACCGCTTGCCTGAAGTGAAAGGATGGGTTACCCATAACCTTTGTCCGCGCAATGATGAAATTTATGACCCTGCACGAGACCGTTTATTTTTTAAACGCCGCAATGGGATGCGCATAGATGCAATTCGCCAGCAAATAGCTACTTGGCAAGCACAGGGTGCAATTGACGATGTAGAAATGAGTGCGTTATTGGCACCTTTGCTCTATTCGGCAAGTTTTGTCAGCAATACCAGCGGTGTATTTAAAAGCTTCCATCATGGTTGGGGTGGAAAAACCCAAACTGCGTTAGAACGTATTGAATCTTTATTATGGCTAACACCCAGCCGCTTTAGTGAAGTAGGACATAATCAACAGAAAACCCCTATGGCAGAAGTGTGGTGTGTGGATGCACAGCATTTGGCGAATCAGATGAGTGGTTTTGAAGTTGATGTGGCTTATCTAGATCCACCGTATAACCAACATGCCTATAGTAGCAATTATCATGTGCTCAACTCGCTAACACTTTGGGATCAAACTGATTTACCTACACCGGATACAAAAGGTTTTAAAAGCGGGATTGACCGTGCATGGCGTAAAGAACGTCCAAGTCCTTATAACTCCTCTAAGTATGCACAAGAAGCCTATGAGAATTTACTGGAAACCATTAATGCGCGTTATATTCTCACCAGTTACTCCACTGATGGCAATATTGAAGCCAAAGACTTATTGGCAGCTAATCTGAAACGTGGCAAAGTCACCTTATTGACTCAGGATGTGCCTCGCTATCGTGTCAGTAAACAACGTCAGTCTGAGCGCGCACGTGTTCTTGAGTTTATTGTGATCACCGATACTCATTCCAAGTCCGGACCACCATTGCGTCAGCTGTTGGGTCAACTCTATCATTTTGCAGAATTGGGTGGTGTGGATACATCAGGTGTCAGTACGCAATTGGCCTTATGGTAACAACTCGCCTTTGCCTTTAAAATATGTAGCAAGTGCAAAATAAACAAGATTGAACTTCATCAGTTTCTCTCACTGCAGCAGTAGGTAGAATTATGTTCACAGGTATCATTGAAAGTTTGGGTAAAGTCGAAAGTTTACAAAATGTAGGTGGTGATGTGCGCTTACGTATTCAGACTGACTTGGATATGTCTGATGTGCATTTGGGCGACTCTATTGCGACCAATGGGATCTGCTTAACTGTGATCGACTGGGGTAACAACTGGTATGCTGCTGATGTATCCCGTGAAAGTTTAAATCGTTCGACTTTAGCAAGTTGGAAAGCGGGGCAGGCGGTCAATGTAGAAAAAGCAATGTTGCCAACAACACGCTTCGGTGGACATATCGTCAGTGGGCATGTCGATGCTGTGGGTGAAATCACCGTAGTACGTTCAGATGCTCGCTCACTGTATTTCGAAGTCACTGCACCTGTTGAAATTGCTAAATATTTGGCTGAAAAAGGTTCTGTGACTGTAGATGGGATTAGCCTTACTATCAACCATTTACGTGGAAATATATTAAGTTTAAATTTAATTCCACATACTGCTGAACGGACCAATATTGGAACGTGGAAAGTGGGTTCTCAAGTGAATTTAGAAGTGGATGTATTGGCACGTTATATAGAAAGATTGTTACTTGGTGATAAAGCTGCTGAGCCAAAAGCAGAGTCTAAACTCAGTATGGAATTTCTGGCAGCCAATGGTTTTTTAAAATAAATAAAAACAAAACCCGATTAAAAAAGCCTAATTTATTTAGGCCTTTTAATATATACATGATTAAATTAGGCTAATATATCGTGAATTCTTCTGTAAGAGAGTTGAGTATTGCTTGAATTTTTATTGCATTTAGAACAATTATTGCCCACTTTTTTAGAGAATTACGGGTTGTGGATTTATGCCATTTTGTTTCTAATCATTTTTGCAGAAACTGGCTCAGTCTTTATGTTTTTTCTCCCTGGCGATAGTTTATTGATTGCTGTCGGTGCTTTATGTTCTACCGCTGAATCTGTGCATTTGCACTATATGGGTGTGTTGCTGATTATTGCTTCAATTTTGGGTTATATGGTTAACTATTATACTGGGCGTGCGCTAGGTTTTAAGTTTTTCCATGCGCATTCACGTTGGTTTAAGCCTGAATATATTAAAAAGACCAATCATTATTTTGAAAAGCATGGCGGGAAAACCATTCTCGTTGCCCGTTTTGTGCCTTTTGTTCGTTCTTTTGCTCCTTTTGCAGCAGGTGCAGGGCATATGAAAATGCCTGTATTCATGTTGTATAACATTTTAGGTGGATGGATTTGGATTGCGCTATTGCTTGGTGCGGGTTATGGCGCGGGTAACTTATTATCTTTACTGCTCGATTCATTTTAATCAGATTTAGACAGTCGTAAACTGCCCCGATGAATAAGCCGAATATGGATCCTCAACATTCGGCTTATTCATGTTGAGAATAGAATAAAATCACGAGGGGTTTTATTTAAAAAATCAGATGTATTTATCAAAATAATTTGCTGCTATTTTTACGCACTGACACAAAAAAATATCTAGAAAGTGAAAACAGAAAAAGCTTTCAAATCGCCAAAGTGCTAACATTTTGCAAGTTTTAAAATCTTAATGCTGGTGAGCAAAAATGTTAATACAACGTGGTGGGTTAAAAGTTGTGGCTGGGCTTGGAATTTCAGGCGTTTCAGCAGTAAATTTTCTTCATGAAAATGGCTACCGTGTTGCAGTCACAGATTCTCGTGAAGTTCCACCAGGACATGAGCAAATTCCAGCAGCAGTTCAAACCAGCTTTGGTCAACTCGATCAAGATTTACTTTTGCAAGCTGAAGAGATCGTCATTAGTCCCGGGTTAGATCCTCAGTTACCAGCAATTCAAGCTGCGATTGCAAAAGGCATTCCAGTCATCAGTGAAATTCAAATTCTCCGCCGTGCTACAGATAAACCGATTGTGGCGATTACTGGCTCAAATGCAAAAAGTACCGTGACCACTTTGATTGGCCTAATGGCGCAAGAAGCAGGAGTAAAGGTTGCGGTAGGGGGTAACTTGGGTCGCCCAGCTTTAGATTTAACCCATGATGATCCAGATGTTTATATCCTTGAGCTTTCCAGCTTTCAATTGGAAGCAACCTCGAGTTTAAATGCCGAAGTGGCTGTGGTCTTGAACATGAGTGAAGACCACTTGGACCGTCATGGGGATATGGCAGGTTACCATGCGGCAAAACATCGTATTTTCCAAGGTGTGAAAAAAGTCGTATATAACCGTGACGATTCATTGACGCGTCCATTGGTGCCAGATGTTACACCGATGCAAAGCTTTGGGCTCAATGCACCTGATTTAAAACAATACGGTATCCTAAGAGAAGATAACGGTACGATTTGGTTAGCGCGAGGTCGTGAACGTCTACTCAAAAGTTCAGAGATGTATATTCAAGGGACACATAATGTTGCCAATGCTTTGGCATGTTTAGCTCTAGGTGAAGCGATTGGTTTGCCTATAGACAAAATGCTTGAAACCTTAAAAACATTTAAAGGTTTAGAGCATCGTTGCGAATTCGTTAAAGAAGTCGATGGTGTGCGTTATTATAATGATTCTAAAGGCACCAATATCGGTGCAACTTTGGCTGCATTGGATGGCTTAGGTGCTGCAATTGAAGCACAAGATGGTCAGGTTGCGATTATTCTGGGTGGTCAGGGCAAAGGACAGGATTTTACTGCACTACGTGAGTCTCTGCAAAAATATGCCAAAGTTGCAGTACTGATTGGTGAAGACAGCTCAATTATTGAAAACGCCATTACAGGGACAACAGAACTTCTACATGCAGCATCTTTGCAACAAGCTGTAGAACTTTGTCAACAACATACGCATGCGCAAGATGTAGTGCTATTATCACCTGCATGTGCAAGCTTTGATATGTTTACAGGCTATCCTGAGCGTGGTCATCGCTTTGTTGAATATGTAAATGCTCTAAACTAAAAAGAATCATAAGGAAATAAAGTATGGCTGGGTTAGCTCAGACGACTATAAGTAAGATTAACCAAGTGTATGATCGTTGGATGCCAAAATTGCCGGCAGAGATTACACCACGTAATGTACTGATATTTTGCGTCATATCATTGTTATGTATTGGAACGGTGATGGTGGCTTCGGCTTCAATGCCTTACGCAGAAAGAATGCATGAAAACGAATTTCACTATGTGATTCGCCATGCAATTTCGATTGTGGTGGCTTTTGTTGCGGCCGCAATTACCTATCGAGTTTCACTCAACCTTTGGTTTAAAAATACCTTTCCATTGTGGTTGATCACCATTGCTTTATTGCTCGCCGTTTTAGTTGTGGGTACTGAGGTTAATGGCTCAACACGATGGATTCGTGTCGGGGGATTTACCTTGCAGGCAACCGAAGTCGCCAAGGTGATGATGGCGATATTCACGGCGGACTATGTGGTCCGCCGTGCTGAAGAAGTCCGTAATAATATTAAGGGCTTGGTACGTCTTGGTGTGGTGATGTTGCTGACGGTCGGACTGATTATTGCAGAACCTGATTTAGGTGCAACTGTGGTTATTGCAGTTTCGATGCTGGGTGTATTCTTCTTGGCTGGTGCGCCTATGATCCAGTTTGGCTTTGCATTTGGTGCGATTCTGGTGGCATTTGTATCATTGATCGTGTTTGAACCTTATCGTTATGAGCGCTTAATGTCATTCTCAAACCCTTGGGCTGATCCTTTAGGCTCAGGTTATCAATTGTCGAATGCATTGATGGCGTTTGGTCGTGGTGAATGGTTTGGGGTAGGCTTAGGACATAGTATTCAAAAAATGTCTTATCTACCAGAAGCACATACCGACTTTATGTTGGCAATTTTAGGTGAAGAATTCGGTTTCTTTGGTATTTCGACTGTTTTGTTGCTCTCGTTTGTGATGTTGATTTGCTGTATTCGTATTGGTCAACGTGCGCTCAATCATCAATATTTGCGAGCAGGTTATTTGGCTTATGGGATTAGCATTATTTTCTTATTACAGATATTAGTGAATGCAGGCATGAATATGGGAATGTTACCGACCAAGGGGCTGACGCTTCCATTTATTAGTTATGGTGGTTCATCTTTAATTATGTGTGCGGTGATGATCAGTTTAATTCTTAAAATTGATGCAACCACCAAAGATGCTAATCCAGCGCGAGAAGAGTCCAGTTTTTAGCAATTTATTTAATTTGAATAAAAAAGCCATTTGATCAAAAGTGGCTTTTTTATTGGTAAATGGCTTTTATCTCTGTTCCTTTGGGAATACTTGTAATATCCCACTGAGTGATGGCTTGAACCAACATTTTATCTGGCTGATCTAAGTCCACTGGCGCTTGTCCAAGCGCTATAATCGCCTCTAAAAGCAATTCAGACGCATGTTTGACATCAAGGGCTTGAGCATGGTTCTGTTTAGAGAGTTTTTGCCCTAGATGATTCATTGCAAGCGGCAAGTGCATATATTCAAGAGCGGGATAGCCTAAAAGCTGCCCTAGCCAAATTTGACGTTCAGTATTATCCAATAAATCCGCACCACGTACCACATGGCTGATCTCTTGTAAATAATCATCGACAACGACTGCCAATTGATAGTTGATAATGCCGTCACGACGTGTGAGAACAAAATCACCTAAATCGTGGTGTAAATTAGCGCAATGTTGCCCTTGTAATCGATCATTGAAACAAATATTTTGATCAGACACTTTTAAACGAATGGCTTGGCTTTCGAAGTCGAGCTGTTTGTCTCGGCAAGTTCCAGCGTAGATATGATTTGACCCTAATATTTTTCGGGTACATTCACAAGCATAAACTAAATTGTTTTGTTTGAGTTGTTCGATTACTGACTGGTAAATGTCTAAGCGATGTCTTTGATAAACGATTTCAACATCAGATTGGAAACCAAAAGCGTCTAGACACTTTAAAATGTGCTGTTCACTATCTGGATAAATACGTGGAATATCCGTATCTTCTATTCGGACGATCCATTGCCCATGATGAGCTTTAGCATCGCAATAACTCGCAACAGCAGTCACCAAGGAGCCAAAATGTAACGGCCCTGTGGGTGAAGGTGCAAACCGTCCTTTGTATACAGTATTCTTCCTCCCTCCCTTTGGAAAAGAGAGGGGTGGGGAGGAATTTGACACAGCGTTAACCGTTATTTTGCTTCTCTTTGATCTCAGCAAGGGTTTTGCAATCGATACATAAAGTTGCGGTTGGTCGTGCTTCTAAACGGCGTAAACCAATTTCGATACCACACGTTTCACAGAAACCATAGTCGTCATTTTTAATCGCTTCAATAGATTGCTCTATTTTGCGAATAAGTTTACGTTCACGGTCACGGGTACGTAACTCAATGGCAAACTCTTCTTCTTGCGTAGCACGGTCATTTACATCAGGTAAAGAAGAAGATTCATCTTGCATTGTATTTAGGGTGCGATCCACTTCCGACATCAATTCAGCTTTCCATGCCAGCAAAATTTTACGAAAATGTTCGAGCTGCCCCTCAGACATGTATTCTTCATTTTTCTTTGGCTGATAAGGCTCGATACCGAATAGACTTGCTGTAGTACCGTTTTCATTGGTCTTCGGCTTGGTTTTACGCACTCGCTTTACAGACTTATCATCTGCTGCTGTTTGTTCTTCCAAGACTTGATTTTGGTTGTCATTCGCCATAAAGGGCATTCCTCATCATATACGTATTATCTATACGCAAAAAATATGGTGATATGCAAGTATTTTTTATCACTACCAACAGAATGAATCTATCGGGGGCGTCATCATATAGATTTTTTTACCAAGATGAAAGTCACCTAACCCTGAATTAGACTTTCTGCATATCTCGTTGGACGAATAACTTAATAGAAAAAAACAAAAATGAAAAGCTAGTAACCTGAAATTTCTTCATTAATTGTAACTTTGAAGTGATCCAAGCGGTGTACAAAGGTCTCAAATTCACCATTGGCTTTTAAATGTAAGCAACGGTAACCAGGTGCAATCGGATCAAATGAAAACTCTTGGCTGAGTGGTTTAAATTGCACACAAGTCGCAGGCGTAGAAATAAAATGTATTCCATTCCATATATTATAGGACTCTTGATGAACATGACCATGTAAAACAGCTTTGATGTTATCAAATGGTTCAAGTACAGCTTTTAATTCATCTGCATTTTTTAACTTGTGCTGATCGAGCCATTTCGAATGCATATCAAAAGGATTGTGATGACAAGCGATGAGTATGAATTTGTCGCTCATTTTTTCCAATAACAGTTTTAGATGTGCCAATTGTTCTGTTTGAATGTTTCCATCAGTACGCCCGCTCACAGCACTATTCAGCAAAATGATACGCCATTGATCTAACTCAATAACTGCGGGAATCGGTTCTGGCGCATGGAAGGGAAACAAGTTCAGATTGTCGTGATTTCCTGGAATTTGATAAAAATTGATACCAAAACGCTGCATATAATCTAAATAGCGCGCATAGGTTTCTGGAAACGCAGCTTGAGCCAAATCACCTGTATGTAAAATTAAATCGATATTTTTATAGCGTTGCTGAATATCATCCATAACGGCATGAAAGCTTTCTTCAGGATTAATCCCGACAAATTCAGCCTCAGGTCTATCCATCAGATGTGTATCTGTGATTTGGATAATTACTCTATCTTTATCAGTTTGCGGCAATATCTCTGATTGCATGCCTTTCCCCTAGACATTTTCAAATGTATGCAAGTGCTGTTGTAGCCATTGCAAAGCCATAATCACAGGCGCATTTTTTAAACGATTACTTTGTAATAAGATGCGCAGATCTGAATAATCAATGATATGAAGTTTGATATTTTCACTTTCATCAGGCATACCAAACACCCCACCTTCAGCGGGTAACGCTGCTTGAGCAACATAGAGATGGAAGATTTCATCACATGCACCAGCAGATGGATAGAAGCTAAACAAGTGTCTGATTTGATTTAATTCACATCCAGATTCTTCAACGCTTTCTCGCCGAATGCAACTTTCTGGAGATTCATCTCCATCGAGTACACCTGCGATGATTTCAAGTTGCCAAGGTGAAACAACATCATCAATCGCCCCCACACGAAACTGTTCAATCAATGCAAATTTCTGTTGCTGATCATTATAAATCAGTACGCCAGCAGCCTCTTTACGGCGAATCAATTCACGTTGGATGGTTGTGGTATATTCAGTTTGATTAAATAATCGGTGTCGCAAGCTCACTTTTTCGACTTGAACAAAACCTTTAAAGGCATATTCACGAGATTGTATTTCTACATCATTATGTGTGTAGGTTGCTTGCTGAATGATGTTCATGTGCACAGTTAGGATGAAACATATTCATTTCATCCTAACTGAGAAATAGTGAAAGACAAAAGTTTTTTTTAAACTTTACACTTTATGGTACAACTTTTGCCCTTGTTCCTGATAAACGGATTTCATGGTTTTGAGACCATCTTCTATAACCGTTTTGTTATTTACAGAGTGTGCTGCATTTTGTTGATTTTGTGCATAATCTCGCACGTTTTGAGTGATTTTCATCGAGCAGAACTTAGGTCCGCACATTGAACAGAAGTGTGCGGACTTATGTGCCTCTTTAGGCATAGTCTCATCATGCATCGATCTTGCTGTATCTGGATCGAGGCTGAGATTGAACTGATCTTCCCAACGGAATTCAAAGCGTGCCTTAGATAAAGCATTGTCACGGACTTGTGCACCCGGATGTCCTTTAGCTAAATCAGCAGCATGTGCTGCGATTTTATAGGTGATAATCCCGTCTTTAACATCTTTCTTATTGGGCAGGCCCAAATGCTCTTTTGGGGTCACATAACACAGCATGGCCGTGCCATACCAACCAATCATTGCTGCGCCAATCGCAGAAGTAATGTGGTCATAGCCTGGAGCAATATCTGTGGTGAGTGGCCCAAGGGTATAGAACGGTGCTTCTTGACAGACTTCAAGTTGCAGGTCCATATTTTCTTTCACCATATGCATTGGAACATGGCCTGGCCCTTCGATCATGACTTGAACATCATGTTTCCATGCTCGATGGGTTAGTTCACCTAAAGTGCGTAATTCTGAAAATTGCGCTTCATCATTGGCATCTTGAATACAACCTGGGCGTAAACCATCACCTAAGCTGAAAGACACATCATAGGCTTTCATGATTTCGCAGATTTCATCAAAATGTGTATAGAGGAAATTTTCTTCATGATGTGCCAAACACCATTGCGCCATGATCGAACCGCCACGTGATACGATTCCAGTCAAACGATTGGCTGTCATTGGCACATATCGCAATAAGACCCCAGCATGAATGGTGAAATAATCGACACCTTGTTCAGCTTGTTCAATTAAAGTATCTTTAAAAATTTCCCATGTGAGGTTTTCTGCAACACCATCGACTTTTTCAAGTGCTTGATAAATAGGAACTGTACCAATTGGAACAGGCGAGTTACGGATAATCCATTCACGAGTTTCGTGGATATTTTTACCTGTCGATAAGTCCATGATGGTGTCTGCACCCCAACGGGTTGCCCATGTCATTTTCGACACTTCTTCATCTATTGATGAACCCAAAGCTGAGTTTCCGATATTGGCATTAATTTTCACCAAGAAATTACGTCCAATAATCATGGGTTCGCATTCAGGATGGTTAATATTGGCTGGAATGATGGCACGCCCTTCAGCGACTTCCTTACGCACAAATTCAGGGGTGATTTGCATAAGATTGTGGGCGCCAAAATTTTGTCCTGCATGTTGGCGCATATCTACACCCTCATGCTGGCGTTGATTTTCACGAATGGCAATGTATTCCATTTCAGGCGTAATAATACCTTGCTTGGCATAATGCATTTGAGTGACATTATTGCCTGTTTTTGCACGACGTGGTTTTTGAATATGGGCAAAACGTATTTCAGCAGTACGAATATCTTTCAGACGTTCTTGACCAAATTTAGAGGTTAAGCTGGCTAAATGCTCAGTATCCGCACGTTCTTCAATCCAAGATTCACGTACATTGGGTAAGCCTTTATTCAAATCAATGTGTACGTTGGGATCGGTATAAACACCTGAAGTGTCGTAGACCATAATTGGTGGATTTTTTTCACCACCAAGGCCTGTTGGGGTATCCGTGAGTTCAATTTCACGCATCGGTACTTGAATATCTGGGCGTGAACCTTGAATATAAACTTTTTTAGATGCGGGTAAAATTCGAGTCAGATCTTTGGCTTCTTGCTCGTGTTGAGCCAATTGATCAGCAGGGGATAGATTCGTTAATTGGTTCATTACAATGATCCTTATGAATGACATCAACGAATCAAGCACGACCAAAAACGGTGGCAAATCTAGTCTATTTTATCTGCTAAATTCATCATCAGAATAAAGCGCTATTGCGACAAAAATAGATAAACTATGGGCTGTCAGTTTTTAGATGCTTGATTCCTACGCAGGTCTTAACCTGATCAGGTTCAACGGTACTTTAGTTTAAGTTTTGGCAAGGAGATGCAAAACTGACTAAATCTCAGCGAGGTATTACTCGCGCTCCGTCAAGCGATGTTCAAATCTTAGCATGTTCTTATTGAAAATATGCTGGCATACAGATATCAATTTCAATTATTTTCTTGGGCCAGAATTACCTCGACAGATTTTCTAATTTTTTGTTCAAATGCTTCACGTTGTGCTCGGATGTCTTGCTGTTCAGCTGAATTATCTTCAGGATACTGGCTAGATGGTTTTGGCATTTGTTGCCAAAGCGTTTCACTTGCATTGATTAAATTCACAAATTTCTGTGCAGTTGGGCTACTTGCAGTTTTACTTCCTGCAATTTTTTCAATCGCTTTGATTGCTTGTTCATCTGCAATTTTATCGTCATCGAACCAGAGCGTGCGAGTGTTGTCCTCGCCTTGAAAAAGTGCACTACGGTATTGTTCAATGTTCTCTACGACTTGATGTTTAAAATGGTTGTTGGGGTAGTCTTTATTGAATTTTTCCCAATATAACAGTCGATTGGCCACTTCATCAAAACTAATTGCTAACCCTGCGTCCATAATATAGTTGGCACCTGTATACTCTTTACGGATCTGTTTAAAGTAGACCTGATCTGATTTTTCTAAATAGGGTGCAAAAGTATCCAGATCATATTGTGGATGCTGTACAAAGGTGTACTCACCTTCGCCGATATAAAATTTTGCTAAATATAAGTCTTTTGCGTGATCAACTAAATATTTTTCACGTGGTTTTAACTTTTTATACAGTTCTTGTTTTTGTTGAGCTGTCATCGACTGACCGTCTGCAAGTGTGTCGGTCATATATTGAAATACTTCAGGCGAGGCATCTGCGATGAGTTTTTGATAAATGTTTTCAATTTTTGCTTGCCATTGATAGCGTGTTTTTAATGGAGTAGATGCGAGACATTTTTTAAATAATTGATTGAGGTCATTTAAATCTTCAACGATAACCTTTTTTTCTAATTTTTTGATGCTTGTAGCTATCTCGTTACAGTTTTGTGGAACAGCTGGAATTTCAATTGTACGGGTCTGAGCCACTTCAGAAGCAGCTGCTTCGGTTGTTTCATTTTTTTGATTATTCTCATGTTTTTGGCAAGCGCTGAATAGGACACAAATGAAAAGTGTTGTGAGTGACAAATGTTGTTTTAAAACTTTCATAGAATGACTGTTGTTGTGAGTTATTGAATGCCACAAGAATAATAAAAATTGAACTGAAATAACATCTAACTGTCAGAACAAATCGCATCGCTAAAGCAATCTTTTTTAACACGCTTAAAGTCGATTGGGCTTAGATTTAGATATTGATTGAGTTGGGAAAGTGCCAATAATTGAGGAATATTTTCTAGTTTAGTGCGTTCTTTTTCACTAATTTGAATTTTTTGTTGTCTTTGCTCTTTGCTCATGTTTAAAAAATGAACAAACTTTTTCGCCTGTGCTGAAAGCTCACCATCATTAGATTTTGCCAATCGTTCAATCACCAACCAACTTAAGGCATCTATATCGGTTTGATTTTCAAAACTTATCGAAATAGGTGCTTCTTCAGTACCTAAAAATAATAGACTGCTATATGCATTTTTTAGGAACTGCGCATCATTTAAAAAAGGGCTATTGGGGTAGGTTTGGAGGTAATCTTGCCAAAATTTAGCTCTTTTGGCAGTTTCTTCAGCATCAATATCGAGTTTATGATTTTTAAAAAGTGGGTGAGTATTTTGTTCTGCAAGATTTTCGATAAAAACTTGTTCAGGCGCAGTTAGATACGGCGCGAAAACTTTTGCTAGATATTGCGGGCTTCTACGATAGACAATTTTATCATCTGTTTGTTCGGTCAGCTCAATATAAGCTTGCCCTTTGTGACGTAATAAATATTGATCACGAAGATTAAGTTGTTCAAATTTACTTTGTTGAATGGTGGGGTATGCAGCTTGATCTAAAGCATAATTTTCAAATGCTTGCTGTTGTTCTGAAGTACGTTCGATCTGTAAAAATTGTTGATACATACGTTTTGACTGATGCATCAATACCATTTGTTCCGCAGGTTTCATCAATGGCAAACACATACGAATATCTTGATTGACTTGCTCTATTGCAAGTGTGGTTCTTTTTTCGTTGATTGCAAGCATTTCATTTTTGAGATTTTGACAAATTTGAGTTAAATCAGGTATTGGATTTTCTTTTGGTGGAGTCTCTTTAGACTCTTTAACAATGTCAGTCGTTGGTTTTTGGCATGCGATAACCATCATGCAACTCAATATAACGAGTATGCCTGAAATGAGAAAATGAAGGATATTGCGAGGAAATTTCATTCGACCAGCATTTAAAAGAAGCTCAATTTTGTTCGGTGCCATTGTCGCTGAATCGAGGCTAAATAAATGAAATATTTTGTAGTTTTGTGATAATAAAACGTTAATTTTTGCAAGAAACTGAGGCGTGTGTCTAACTTAAGGTTGGTAAAAATTAGCATTCGATAAATAATCAAGAATTGGGTTTATATGGATTTTCATAGGAAAGTTACATATTTAAATTCAGTAGATTGTAGTAGTATATTTACTCTAATCACTTTGATTGGAAGCAAAATGAGCTATATTGAGAAATTTATTTGAAAGAAAAATACTTGTCATAAAATATTCATGATGAATGTGCTTTAATATTAATCCATAAAAATAGTTTTGTTGCGTGTGGAGCATCTAACCTTGAGCCCAAGTAATCCTGTATTAAACCATCACATATCTTCTCAATTTAATGAGGACTTACAGGATGTGAATACCAAATTTATGACCATGGGTGGTTTGGTAGAACAACAAGTCGCAAATGCAGTGCACGCTTTGTTAGACACCAATGCCAATATGGCGATTGATGTTCAATTTCAAGACAATACAGTCAATCGTTATGAACGAGAAATTGATGAAGCACTGACTTTGATTCTGGCGCGTCGTCATCCAGCTGCAATCGACTTACGCATGGTAATTGCCATGAGTAAAGCCAATACCGATTTAGAGCGTATTGGTGATGAAGCTGCAAAAATTGCCCGCATAGCACAGACTTTATGTGAAGAGGGTGAATCGCCGCGTGGTTATATGGAAACACGGCATATTGGTAATCAAGTGCGTGTAATGATTCATGATGCTTTAGATGCTTTTGCGCGTGTAGATGCAGAACAGGCTTTAAAAGTTTTGTTGGCAGATGCAGATATTGACCGTGAATACCAATCTGCGACGCGCACACTAATGACCTACATGATCGAAGATCCACGTCATATTAGCCGTGTAATCAATGTGATGTGGGTATTGCGTTCACTTGAGCGGATTGGTGATCATGCGCGTAATATCTCAGAACAAGTCATTTATATTGCAAAAGGTTTTGATGTTCGTCATACCAGCGTTGAAGAAATTGAGCAAAAAGTACAAGGCAAGTAATTGAATTTATGATCAATAAAAAGACCTGAATCATTCAGGTCTTTTTATTTGTAATATTTAAGATTACAAAAATAAAATTACACCTGAGCAAGTGCTTGTTCTAAGTCCGCAATCAAATCCTCGATATGTTCAATACCCACAGATAAACGCACCATATCAATACTCACACCAGCTGCTTTTAGCTCTGTTTCATTGAGTTGACGATGAGTGGTGGTTGCTGGATGACAGGCTAAACTTTTTGCATCACCAATATTCACTAGGCGAGTAAACAGCTGTAGTGCGTCGATAAAACGGGTACCACCTTCACGTCCATCTTTTACCCCAAAAGACAGAATTGCAGAGGGTTTACCTTTAACATACTTTTGTGCCAAAGCATGCTGTGGATGATCTTTTAAACCTGCATAGTTAACCCATTGCACTTTTGGATGCGCCTGTAAATATTCAGCGACTTTTTGTGCATTTTCAGTATGGCGTTCCATACGCAAATTTAGTGTTTCTAAACCTTGTAAAATTAAGAATACGCTGAGTGGGCTAATCGCTGCGCCTGTATTTCTTAATGGGACAACACGTGCACGGGCAATATATGCTGCAGCACCCAAAGCTTCTACATAGTTCACCCCATGATAACTTGGATCGGGGGTATTTAAGACTTTGAAGCGCTCGGGATATTTGCCCCAAGGAAATTTACCACTATCGACAATCGCACCACCAATCGAGTTGCCATGACCTCCAATATATTTAGTCAATGAATGCACCACGATATCTGCACCATGTTCAAAAGGTTTCAGTAGGGCAGGTGTTGCAACAGTATTATCCACAATGACGGGTACACCATATTCATGTGCGATTTTAGCAATGGCATCTAGGTCAATAATATTACCCAACGGATTGCCAATCGACTCAACGAAAACCAATTTGGTTTTTTCATCAATCAAGCCGCGCAATGCTTCAGGATCTTGGTAATCAAAGAAACGTACTTCAATGCCTTGTTTAGGTAACGTATGGGCAAATAAATTATAGGTGCCGCCATACAGCGTTGAAACCGATGCAATATTGTCACCTGCTTCTGCAATAGTCTGGATTGAGTAAGTAATCGCAGACATACCAGAAGCCAATGCTAAAGCACCGATACCGCCCTCAAGTGCGCTCAGGCGTTGCTCAAGCACAGCTGTGGTTGGGTTCATGATACGTGTATAAATATTCCCTTGAACTTTAAGATCAAATAGATCTGCGCCGTGCTGCGTATTATCAAAGGCATAAGAGGTTGTTTGATAAATGGGAACGGCTACGGCTTTAGTCGTTGCTTCTGGTTCATAGCCTGCATGTATCGCAAGAGTTTCATCTTTATATGTCATGTTCTTCCGTCAACTTTTTATTAAATTTCAATAGAGTGTAACAAATAAATATATGAAGTAAACAAGGGTTTATATATTTTAAAATCATAAAAATAGATAAAGCCAACATTGTAGCCCGAGTTGAATTCAGTTTGAACGAGTAAATAGAGACCGAATATCGCTGAGTTCATTAAGCTGTCATTTGCTCAAACTAGCATAGACACTTCTATAAATTCTGTTATTAAAAAACACAATAAATAAGCAGTAATAAATAAACTAACTCGCCATAAAACAACTTTAACTTTAGTACGCTCTAGTTTACTGGGTTTGACCGCATGTTCTGATGATGAACAAAATTCAACAACACAGATGACCTTAACCAAAAATATAACATTGGCGTTTGGTGCTGACGCTTGTGTAATCATTGTCAAACTACAATGCACCAAGTTCAACTCAGACCAAGACACAATTTGTATATCATTATCAGTCGAATTTTTGTTGGTGATAATGTTTGAGATTGCAATTTGATTGAGATTATTGGTGTTGAAAATGTTTTCTTGATGCTTTTAAAATATCTCAATCAATTGGACAAATCTGAACAAAAATAGATAAATTCAGCGTATAATTGACGGTATTTATTTATTCGCATTTTGCGAATTTCTATTCATTATAGAGGAGTCCTACGTGGCCCAATATATTTACACGATGAACCGTGTGTCGAAGATGGTTCCGCCTAAACGCGAAATCTTAAAAGACATCTCTTTATCATTTTTCCCAGGTGCAAAAATTGGTGTACTTGGTTTAAACGGTGCAGGTAAATCTACCTTACTCCGTATTATGGCTGGCGTAGATAAAGATTTCTCAGGTGAAGCTCGTGCGCAACCAGGTATTAAAATCGGTTATCTTGAGCAAGAACCACCATTAGATCCAAATAAAGATGTTCGTGGTAACGTTGAAGATGGTTTACGGGAACCATTGGATGCATTGGCACGTTTAGATGAAGTTTTTGCTGAATATGCAGCTGAAGATGCTGACTTTGATGCGCTTGCAAAAGAGCAAGAGAAATTAGAAGCAATTATCCATGCTTGGGATGCGCATAACCTAAGTAACCAAATGGATCAGGCTGCGGCAGCATTGAATCTCCCAGCATGGGATTCTGACGTAAGCTTACTTTCAGGTGGTGAACGTCGTCGTGTTGCATTATGTCGTTTGTTATTGTCTAAACCAGACATGCTACTGCTTGACGAACCGACGAACCATTTGGATGCAGAATCTGTATCTTGGTTAGAACGCTTCTTGAAAGACTTTGCCGGTACAATTGTTGCAATTACCCATGACCGTTATTTCTTGGATAACGTTGCAGAGTGGATTCTTGAGCTTGACCGTGGACATGGTATTCCTTATCAAGGTAACTATTCTTCTTGGTTGGAACAAAAGAATGCTCGTTTAGAGCAGGAAAATAAACAAGAAGAATCTTTTGCTAAAGCATTGAAAAAAGAATTGGAATGGGTTCGTTCAAATGCTAAAGGTCAGCAAAAGAAAAACAAAGCACGTATGGAGCGCTTTGAAGAGCTTAACTCTCGTGAGTTCCAACAACGTAATGAAACGTCTGAAATCTATATTCCACCTGGTCCACGCCTAGGGAATAAGGTTGTAGAAGTTGAGGGCATCAGTAAATCGTTTGATGGTCGTCTACTTTATGAAAACCTATCTTTCACGGTGCCACCAACGGCAATTGTTGGTATTGTTGGTCCAAACGGTGCGGGTAAAACTACATTATTCCGTATGATGACAGGCGAACAGCAACCGGATACGGGTAGCGTTGTATTAGGTGAATCTGTAAAAGTTGCTTATGTTGGTCAGATTCGTGACACTTTAGATAACAATAAAACCGTTTGGGAAGAAGTTTCTGGCGGTTTAGATATCTTAAGAATTGGCGAATATGAGATCGCATCTCGTGCCTATATCGGTCGTTTTAACTTCAAAGGTCAAGATCAGCAAAAGCGTGTAGGTGAATTGTCTGGTGGTGAACGTAACCGTTTACAACTTGCAAAGATTCTTCAGATGGGCGCAAACGTGATTTTGCTCGATGAACCGTCGAATGATTTGGATATTGAAACATTACGTGCACTAGAGGATGCAATTCTTGTATTCCCTGGTACTGTTATGGTGGTATCGCATGACCGTTGGTTCCTCGACCGTATTGCGACACATATCTTGTCATTTGAAAATGAACAGCCTGAATTTTACGAAGGTAACTATGCTGAATATGAAGCATATCGCTTAGCTCGTTTGGGTGATGCTGCTGTGCAAAAACGGACCAAATACAAAAAAATTGGGGGTTAACTCCTCATTTTGTTGATAAAAAACCAGCTTTCGAGCTGGTTTTTTATTGCTGATAGAAATGACATAGTTGGTCTCGTGCTTCGAGATGACCCTGATTTGCAGCAAGTAATAACCATTTGTATGCATTGACTTTATCTGGAGATAATCCAAGTTGCCCCTGTAAGTAAATCATGCCTAATTTATATTGTGCTGAGCTATACCCTTTGAGTGCTGAATGTAAAAAATACCAAATCGCATTACGTTGATATTTATATATTTTTTCATTGTGATGGTAATCAATATCAAGTTTGTACTGTTGATTCAGCGCTAAATGTTCATAACTGGTTGCGCGATGGTAAATGTGCATTGATTCAGAGATATTAAATGATTGATATGGGTTGGAATAATGGTATTTATAACTGAAGATTTCCTTTAATTTTCGTATTGTTTTTATTAAATCCATAATGACTCACGCTTATTTTTTATAAAGTTCCCATCATAAGATTAAAGGAAATAAATAGAATAAGAAATACCCAATGATCAGGATTTTTCCATATAAAAGTATTTAAAAAGTGATTCAAGATAAATAAATAATTTATTCAGTTTTAATTCTTATTCAGTTTGATATCAGTGATTTTAATAATTGATAATTTATATAAAATGAGTTGTTAGTCGTTATTTAAAATAATACCTATTATTTATGTATTCTATCTAGGTGTTTTAATAGGGCTTAATAAATAATATATAAAAGAATGCAAAATAACATTCTTCTATATATGTACTCATTATCAATTAAAGACGCATTTCAATTCCTTGCTCAGCAAGATATTTTTTCGCCTCAGGGATAGAGTATTGACCAAAATGGAATATAGAGGCTGCCAATACAGCATCGGCACCACCTTTTAAAATACCATCTGCTAAATGTTGTAAATTACCAACACCACCTGACGCAATGGTCGGAATGGTGACACGATCATTAATTTGACGCATTAAACCAATGTCATAACCCGCTTTAGTCCCATCTGCATCCATAGAGGTAACCAATAACTCACCTGCACCGAATTGTGCCATTTTCACAGCCCATTCAATCGCATCTATGCCTGTCGGTTTGCGGCCGCCATGGGTGAAAATTTCCCATTTATTTTCACCAGTTCTTTTTGCATCGATTGCTACAACAATACATTGTGCACCAAAGCGCTGAGAAGCTTCTTGAACGAATTCAGGATTAAATACTGCAGCAGAGTTGATGCTGACTTTATCTGCACCTGCATTTAATAACAAACGGATATCTTCAACTTTACGAACACCACCACCAACTGTAAGGGGGACAAACACACTTTCAGCCATACGTTCAACAGTACGATAAGTGGTATCACGGCCATTCGATGTTGCGGTAATGTCTAAAAAGGTGATTTCATCTGCACCTTGCTCATTATAACGACGGGCAACTTCTACAGGATCTCCTGCGTCACGGATATCTAAAAACTGGACACCTTTCACCACACGACCATTATCTACGTCCAGGCAAGGAATAATACGTTTAGCGAGCATAATTTTTTCCAAAAATAACAGGCGATTATGAAAGTTCGTGACTTAGGTGCTACACCTCGATAGTCGAAGCGGTTATTCTATCAAACTTATGTAAGTTTTTTCGCAGGTTTTCTATGTCGGTTTATACCACTTTGAGTTTAAAAGAAGTTCAACACTTTGCAGCACCTTATGGATTAGAGGTGGTTGAACTTAAACCAATTCAAGGCGGTGTGCAAAATACCAACTATTTTATCATTTGTGCTGATGGAACACAGTTCGTATTAACATTATTTGAAAATATGGATGCGCAAGCAGCAGGGGAATTAATTCCTGTTTTAGAACACTTGGGTCAACAAGGTTTGCCAGTTCCTGTTCCGTTAAAACATAGCGGTCAGTCGATTCATAGTTTAAAAGATAAACCTGCACAAATTGCGCCACGGATGTCAGGTAAACATCCGATGCCCTCTACAATCGCTCAAGTTGAGCAAATTGCTGTGGCACAGGCCAAAATGCATGTGGCGTTACAAGACTTCCCATTACAGCGTCAAGTGGTGCGTGATCATGCTTATTGGTACAACGTTGCTCAACAAATTAAACCGACTTTAGATGTAGCTGATAGTGCTTTGCTGAATAATCTTTTAGGTTTGTATGAAGCACTGACAATGATGTATCCAAATCGACCTAAAGGTTTTATTCATTCGGATTTGTTCTGTGACAATACTTTGTTTGAAGGCGATGAGTTAAAAGGCATTCTTGATTTTTATGAAATGAATCAAGATGAATTGCTTTTTGATATTGCGATTACGTTAAATGATTTTTGTACAGAATATCCGAGTGTTACTTTGAATGAAGCCAAAGCAATGGCTTTCTTAAATGCATATACCTCGATTCGTCCTTTGACTGAAGATGAAAGAGCTTGTTTAGAGTTATATTTGGCTATGGCCGCAGGTCGCTTTTGGATGATGCGTTTACAAATTGCTCAGATGAATGCTGCTGAAGCACGTACAGGTGATGATATTTTGCAGAAAAATCCGCAAGAAATGCGTAATATGTTGATCGAAAGATTAAAGTTTGTTACTGCTTAATAGTTTTTTAGGAAATAAAATGCGTGATCAAGGTCGTTTAGTTGAATGGTTTGATGATAAAGGCTATGGCTTTATTCAACCAAATGATGGTGTAAAAGATCGCGTATTTTTACACATCAAAGATTTTGCACAAAAAGGGCCACGCCCAATCGTTGGCTGTGCACTTGAATATGTGGTGCAATTAGATGGTCAAGGGCGTTATAAAGCAAAACAAGTCACGTATTTAAAAGCTACACAAATGGCGAAAGTGACAAGCTCGCAAGCGGCTAAAGCCAAACATTTACATGCAACAAAGCAGGCTAAATTACAGCCGATGCAAATTCTTTGCGCTGTTTATATTATTGTTTTGGCAATCTTGAGCATAAGTGGTTTGCTAAATGGCATGTTTATTCTTTTTGTCAGTATCATCAATGTGATGACCTATTGGTTTTATGCACAAGATAAAGAAGCTGCGCAGAGCAATCAGCGTCGTGTTCCTGAAAATACCCTGCATATTTTAGCTTTTTTAGGCGGTTGGCCCGCAGCTTGGCTAGCCCAGCAACGCTTACGACATAAAACACAAAAACAACCCTTTAAAAAGATTTATTTGTGTACCATATTCTTTAATATTTTATTGATTTTATGGTTAATTTCGCCTTTGAATATGTTTAAGATTTAAACGGGCGTTAGCAAATTTAAAAGGGCTTACAATGAATAATTATGTTGATCCAAATAATAGTAAATCTCTGACTTTAATTTTATATATCCTTTATATTGTTGCAATTTTTTCTGCGGGAATTCTTGCAATCATTGCATTGATTATCAATTATGTAAAATTGAATTCGGTCCGTGGTACGATTTTCGAAAGTCATTTTAGATGGCAAATCCGCACTTTTTGGTGGTATTTAGTCTGGACGGTAATTGCATTTATTCCGTTTATTTTTCTATTTTTTACCATGGATAATGTCAATGCCTTTGCTGGTGTTGCGGTGGGTGCTACGATCTTTTGTGCTGCCACTTTATTTATTTCTTGGATATGGATTGTCTATCGGGCCATTCGAGGCATTATTGCGCTGAATGATGATCAAGCCTTACCGATATAACTGAATGAACAATATTTGGTAAGTCTTGTTCTTGAGCAATACAGCTTGATCAAACAGTAATTTTAGTAAAAACAGCGTTCTGATTAAGAACGCTGTTTTTCTATCTCAGCCGAATTTTCTTCAAGCTGTCGTTTGTATAAAAATTTGGGTTTCCATTCACTGATGATAACCCCCAATACTACAAGTAAACCGCCAAAAAGAGCCAGCAATGGTAAGCGCTCACCTGCAATTCTCCCAAATAAAGCTGCCCAAACTGGTTCGCCAGCATAAATCAAGGCAGCTTGAGAAGGATCGACAGAACGTTGTGCCCAATTCATTGTCAATTGTAATAGAGCACTGGTTAAGCCTAGCCCAACTGAAAGCATCACCAATTGCCACGAGAAGGGTGGAATATGCAACTCGTCCACAAAAGGCATACTGGCAAATGAAATCAATGAAGCAAAGGCAAGCTGAATCACCGTTACACGCTGAATATTGACGCTTCCAGCAAAGTACCCGATGAGAATGATCTCCATAGCAATTGCAAATGAGCCAACTAATGTGACGATTTGCCCTGTATTTAAATCAATTTGATCAAAACCATTTCCTGTCAGAAAAATTAAACCGATAAATGCTAAAAAAATACCAAGCCAGATCATGATATGTGGTCTTTTACGAAAAATCACCCAGATAAGAATCGGAACAAGTGGCACATACAAAGCAGTTAAAAATGCAGACTCACTGCTACTAATAGTTTGCATACCTACCGTTTGTGAGCCATAACCTGCAGCAATCATGCCACCAATGAGCGCACCTGCGATTAGCTCTTTTAGATTTATACCTTTTAGATATTTATAAGATAATAATCCAACAGCAATGGTGGCCGCAGCAAAACGACAACCGACAAAAAACATAGGGGAACTATAGTTTAGGGCACAATGTACAATGACAAATGTACCACCCCAAATCATGGTCATGAGTATCAACGCAATTTGAGGTGTTCTGGACTTTAAAAATAAAGCGAGGGGAGAGGAAGACATAAAATAGAGTAATGTGGAAGAGCAGGGCTATTTTACGTGAAAGCACAGGATTGTGCAGATGTTAAGCTGAGTAATCGGGTATTTAAATCATTCAATTGTCATGTAATAGTGATAGCCTATTGAATCAAAATTTTGATAAAGAGAAATAAATCATGGTGATCGAACAGGCTTTATTTCATATTGTTGATGGTCAACAAATGGCTTTTGAAAAGAAATTTTATGAACTATCGGATACCTTTAGAAGTGCTCAAGGTTGTGAAAAATTTAAATTGATCCGATGTATAGAAGACAATCAAAAATATATTCTACAAATTCATTGGATTGACCTTCAAACCCATACAGATATTTTTATGAAAACGGATGAATTCAAACAGTGGTTTATGTCAATGAAACCCTTTTTAGCCAGTAAAATTGAAATGCAACATTTTGAAAATACATTGGTTTAAATAAAAATATAGCAATTCAAACACTATTTTTCACATATAAAAAAAGAGAACCTCTTAGGTTCTCTTTTTTAATCAGATCTTGATTTGGACATTAAAACCCTTGTTCATCCAATAACAATTGAGCTTCACGTAGGTTGAGTGTGCCTTCGTAAATTGCACGACCTGTGATCGCACCTAAAATACCTGGTTTCCCTTTTAAATTACGTACATCGTCTAGATTGGTTACACCGCCTGACGCGATCACTGGAAGACCTGAGTATTGCGCAAGATTTACAGTCTGTTCAACATTTACGCCTTGCATCATACCATCACGCGCGATATCGGTATAAACAATGCTCGAAACCCCAGCATCTGCAAAACGTTTTGCAAGATCAGTGGCTTTTACATCTGTGACATTTGCCCAACCATCTGTTGCAACCATACCATTTATTGCATCAATACCAACGATTATGTGTCCTGCAAACTTATTGCATGCTTCTTCAACAAATTCAGGATTTTGAACTGCTTTAGTTCCAATGATTACAAAAGAAACACCTGCATCTAGGTAATGTTCAATTGTTTCCAAAGAGCGAATACCACCACCAATTTGAATAGGAAGTTCAGGTTGTGCTCTAGCAATTGCCTCAACTACTGGTTTATGAATTGGTGTTCCCGCAAAAGCCCCATTCAAATCAACCAAATGTAAACGACGAGCGCCTTCATTCACCCAATGCTGTGCTGTTGCGACAGGATCATCAGAAAATACGGTATCGTCTTCCATACGACCTTGTTTTAAACGAACACATTTACCATCTTTCAGATCAATTGCCGGGATGATCAGCATGCTTTCGCTCCTTGCTTAATCTCAATTAAGAATTTATTGATCTTCATATTAGCAAAAACTTGATCAATTTCTAAGTGTCAGTTTAGGCTTTTATTGGGCTGAATGCTCAATTTAAGCTGAGTATGCGCGATCGTGTCAGGTATTAAGCCTAAATCCAGTAAGGCTTTGAAAATTAATATAGCAGCATAAGCATCGGCTGCCGCATATTCAATTTGAGGTGTTGTGAGGATTTTACGTGACCAATTTGAAGTGCTAATTGATTTACTTTTAGGGAAGTTGACCTTGAATAACAATGCCATCGCATTTTTAATCCCCAAAGGATTGTTGAAACCAAAACTCGAAAAGCATTTTGAAAGTTCGATAACACTGTTGAGTTGTATGCCTTTTTTACGAAATAGATGTGCATCATTTTTTAAGCCAAAACCGACTTTAATTTGATCAGGATTTTCAAAAAAAGGGGTTAAAAAATGAAGAACATCAGGTGAAACTTGAAATAAATAGGCTTTTTCAAAAGTCGCAAGTTGAATAAGGTGTGGACCTGTTTGTATTTCACCTTTATTAAATGTAGGTTTAGACTCGGTATCGAAACCAAAAAGGCGCGCCGTTTTTAATTCTTCTGCAATCGCATGGCATTGTTTCAAGTCATTGATCACCATAATTTTATTCAAAAGTAAATTTTGAAAACGGGGGAAGCTCTGAATTTGCTCTTTACTTGGAAGTTGCTGAGTTTGAATATTCACAAATTTAAGCTCACAAATTTTAGTCGACCGGTTTAAGCATTAAAAATATTAATCATATTGTGTTATAACAAACTTTGAATAAAAGATGATAGTTTTATGGGTCGAAAACACAGGAATAAAGTGTATGGTTGAAAAAGATGATGATCTTTTTATCGAAGGTGCAAAGCGTTTAAAACAATTGATTCAGGATAAAAATATAAAAGCCAGTGATATTGTTAACGTACTTGAAACTTCTAAAGGGACCATGACCAAATGGTTGCAGAACTCTACACCCTCGAGTGCGCAAAGTCTAATTGAATTGGCCCGTTTAGTCGGAATGACTGAACGTTGGAATATGGAGTCTAAACACCAAGATAAAGCTGATCTTGTAACTAAAGCTTATGCTGAGTCTGAATTGGATTTAAGTCATGTCACAATGGAACAATTGATCAATGAAATTAAAGACCGGTACGCAGCTTTAAATTTAAAGGCGGATATTAAAATTAGTGTTGAACCGTTGGAAGGTGGTTTTGTCACCAAAGAGTAAAATAACCACCTTATAAACATAGGGTGGTTATTCCAGATGCTTTATTCAGATTGATTAATTTGCTGTTGATATTGTTGTAGTTGTTGTGTTTGCTCTATATAACTTTGATATGCTGGAATTGCTGTAATTGCAAGAATTAGAATACTGATTGGTAATACTACAATATAAATCCAGCCGAGTACTTTTTCCCAACCCTGAGTAATACGAGGTGCGCCATAGTTATTTGCCCCTGTATCTCCTTTTGCACAACTTAAATAAATAAAAAAGAATAAGTTAACCAAAGGTATAAACATGAGAAGAGATAGCCATCCACTTTGATTTTTGTCATGTAAGCGGCGGATTATAAAAATAAAACTGAAGTAAATCAGAGCAATATAGATAATAATCGCAACTGCACCTAATATAAATAAGAGTGCCATAGAAGGTGAATTACTTAAAGCAGGGATGAATAATGCAGCGATAATACCCACTACGCACATAGATAGGCCCAATAGCATATTCCATCCTAAATAGGATAATCTGCCGAAACGGCCACCGGCGCTTAGAGCTGAATCATGGGTTTGAAAATTAGAGGGCATTTTTGTTTTCCTAGAATGAATTAAGGTTTAAATCAGTTTTTAAAATGAATTGTTGGATTTTTATTCAATTTGAATGAATCATAATAAACAGAGGATAAAAAATAAAGTCTTAATAGAATAAAAAATCAAGCCAACTGCAATTGGCTTGATTTTTAGAGATATAAATCAGGATGAAACTGACGAATGAATTAGATTTTCCATTCCACAAAGTTTTTCAGTAACTGCAAACCTGCTGTATGGCTCTTTTCTGGATGGAATTGTGTCGCAAACAAATTTTCTTTATGAATGGCTGTGCAGAACTGCAAACCATAATCACATGTTGCAGCAACAAGAGACTGCTCTTGTGGTTCGACATAATAGCTATGTACAAAGTAGAAACGGGTATCTTGATTAATATCTTTCCACATAGGATGATTCGGATCTATTTGATGAACTTGGTTCCATCCCATATGTGGGACTTTTAAGTCTTTCATATCTGGGAAATGTTTTACAACTCCATCAAAAATCCCCAGTGCGGGAGTACCTGCATTTTCCTCTGATGATTCAAGCAAAGCTTGCATACCGACACAAATCGCAAGTACAGGTTTATTAAACGCCGCATGGCGTACAACTTCATCAATACCAGCTTCATGCATACCCTGCATACAATCACGCATTGCACCTACACCAGGAAATACGATTTTATCTGCTTGAGCGATTAATTTTGGATCATTTGTGACATCTACAGTTGCGCCAACATGTTCGAGTGCTTTGGCTGCTGAATGAAGATTTCCCATGCCATAGTCAAGAAGGGCAATACGGGTCATTACAAGGTTCCTTTGGTCGATGCAACAGTATTTTCTGCACGAGGATCAACTTCACATGCCATACGAAGTGCACGTGCAAATGCTTTGAACACACTTTCAATTTGATGATGGCTATTTTTGCCTTTTAAATTGTCAATATGCAAAGTCATTAAAGCGTGATTTACAAAGCCCTGAAAAAACTCGGAAAATAAATCCACATCAAAGCTGCCGATACGAGCACGTGTAAAAGGGATATCCATCCATAAGCCCGGACGACCTGATAAATCCACTACGACACGGCTTAAAGCTTCATCAAGCGGCGCATAGAAGTGACCATAACGTTTTAAGCCTTTTTTATCACCTAGTGCTTGCGCAAATGCTTGGCCTAGTGTGATTCCACAGTCTTCTACAGTATGGTGATCATCGATTTCTAAGTCACCATCACAATGAATATCGATGTCAAATAAACCATGACGCTTGATTTGATCAACCATATGGTCTAAAAAGGGAACACCTGTATTGAGCGTGCCTTGACCAGTACCATCAAGATTCACACGAACTCGAATTTTAGTTTCGTTGGTGTTTCTTACCACTTCACTGATACGTTGCGCCATAGACACGTTCCTCAAAAAACGTCAAAAATTAAAAGTTTGATGTAAAGATATTTCGCTGTGACGAAAGTCACAGCATATTAGATTGCTCAGGAGGGTTAATCAATGCCTATTACCGTACATGCTAAAACTTCACTCGAAAATGAAGAAGTTCGCGATCAGCTTGAGCGATTATATGACACCAGTCCTGAATTTGGGGATGGTCATGATGCCATAGAACAACTTGAGCAAAACTTGGCTCATTATACCTTACTTTATGTCGCAGAATTTAATACAAAGATTATTGGTGCATTATGGTGTACAGGGCAAGGTGAAAGTCGGACTCTAGAAAATATTGTGGTGCATCCTGCTAACCGAGGACGAGGCGTTGCAGAACGTTTAGTCGAAGAAGTTTGTCGGATCGAGGAAGAAAAGGGCGTTAAAAATTTTGAACCGGGCTGTGGAGCAATCCACCGTTGTTTAGCTCACTTAGGCAAAATCTAAGATGATCAAGAGTCTTTAATCAATTGAAGCAACCTGATTAGGTTGCTTTTTTTATTTGGATATTTTAGGAAAAATAAGTTTGGGCTAATCTTGAAGCAGAATATTCTAGTTTTCAGAGAAACACTTTAGACAAATTAAATTTTGGATGAATACCTTGGTCTCTAAATAGAAAATGCAGAAATTGGCACCCCATCACTTAAAAGTGTATGGAAAACAACCTTATTCAGTGTGAATGAGTGGTTTTTGTTGTAAAAATAAACTATTGAATGATTTTTGTGATTTCAATGCTTGACGGCTAAACCATTAAATTGTTTAATACGCCCCATCGGCGTGATAGCTCA
>Ga0256893_1000028_pt1 | contig 59752 bp, 49 predicted proteins | sample MC6MC0666MT_FD_190201 | JGI IMG/M metagenome (GOLD analysis project Ga0256893, IMG submission 190201) | Metatranscriptome of enriched soil aggregate microbial communities from Iowa State University, Ames, United States - MC6-MC0666-MT... | ecosystem: Environmental > Terrestrial > Soil >... | reverse complement strand
TATGTGGCGCAGTCCCGCGCGCCTCCGGCGGATTCCAGACTTCCGAATATGTGCCGGCTCCGAAAGCAGTCGGCGCGAGCGCCGCCGTCAACAACGCAAGTCCAAGTCTTCGCACGCTTTCCCTTTGCCTAGTGGCGTCCAAAGTGGTTTCGCTAACGCGCCAGATGGCACCGTCTTATTGCCGAAAGCGCGCGACGTCGATTCCGGCCGTCTTCAAAGCTGCGTCAATCGCCCTCAAGCTCCTGGCCGAAGTCCAGCGCCCATTCCTCGCCGTCGCATCGCACAGTAATGCCGTTGTGCATCGAAATGAGATTGCGCGCTTTGTAGAGCGCGTCGACAAGGCTTGATTCCCGCTGGGCCTCCCGGACCCAACTATCCGCTCTCATGCTGCACCTCCTTGGGAAACCCTGCGCCCCTCACCCCGCGGCCGGCGCATGGGTTTGCGCTGACAAGGTCAAGAAACGACGGTTCACATTCAACGTCTTCACCTGTAGGATACTGTACATCCATACAGGTATTTTCTGCAATGCCCACTGTCACGCCGCCTCCGGAATCGATACACCCGTCCCTGTGGCGGGCGTCCCAGCTAGCACACGGGCGAGGCCGGGTAGTCGAGACGGGCTACCCGGCCCTGTCAGCGGAACTGCCGGGCGGCGGATGGCCGGTGGGCGCACTGGTGGACGTTCTCGTGCAGCACCCGGGCGTCGGGGAACTTCGGCTGCTGCGTCCTGCGCTGAGCCAGACGGGGAGCCGGCCCGTCGCATTCGTTCAACCGCCGCATACACCCGACGGGCTTGGGCTCGCCTACATCGGCCTGACGCTCGAACAGATGCTTCGCGTGAAGGCACCGAAAACTGCCGACGCGCTCTGGTCGGTTGAACAAATTCTGCGGGCGGGAAGCTGCGGGGCGCTCGTTTTTTGGGCTCAGTATGCGCAAGCTTCATCGTTGCGGCGTCTGCACCTTGCAGCGCAGTCATCGGAAACTCTCTTCGTGATGGTCCGGCCGCTCGCCGCGGCACAGGACGCGTCGCCAGCACTATTGCGGCTTGCGCTCAAACCGTCTGTCGACGGTCTGACCGTCGACATTGTGAAACGACGAGGACCGTCATGCGCGGAGCCCCTGGCGGTTGCCCTGCAACCTACCCCCGTTTTGCTGTCACGGCATGCGCGTCTCTCACGCGGGTCACCCGCCGAAGATGCCGCTCGGAGTCGCCCGAAGGAAACGTTCGCCTGAGCACACTAGGTAGCGTTGCTGCCCGGTACAGTTAAGGCACAACCGTCAACTCGATTATCGGACCATAAGGGTCGGGCGTAATCCACAACTCGGTTAGGCATAGGCAATGTTATTGAAGACGTCCTAGAGCTCGGAAACCACAGAGGCTCTGCAGTTTCACCTCGTGGGTTTTGTTCCAGTAGGAAGTAGCGTGCGGGTCGCGCGCCAACCCGCCGCCAACGCCTCACAGGAACGCCAGGAAGTAAACATGAAAACCATTCTTGTGATAGACGACGAATGGAGCATTGTGACCGCGTGGAAACGCATCCTTCAATTCGAGGGTTATTGAGTGGTGACTGCTAGCAATGGTCTCGAGGGACTTGTCACAGCCAAACAGGCAAAGCCAGACCTCATCATCACAGACCGGTCGATGCGGATAATGGATGGCGTTGAGTTCTGCCGCCACCTGAAGCAAAACGGAAGTTGTCGGGAATTCCTGTGATTCTTAACAGTGCTCACCATTCGGAGCCGGGAGTCAAAGTATGGGATGAGTTTTTGCGCAAGCCGGTGTCCGTCGACATTCTGCTAGCATCGGTACGACACTTTCTGAACTGTGATGATGGTCGGGCGGAAACTCGGTGATTAGAAACGCGTGCGCTCGACATTGCCTGCCGCATCATGGCCAGCGTCTCGTGTCAGACGTCCTTTCGAAGAAAATGTCGGCATTCATCGTTGACCACAATGAGTCAGCGCAAGCGTGTCAGTCCTGGCAAGACCCGCGGCGAGTGAGTGCGACCGGCCCCAACCATGCAGACATTGGCCATGCATAAGAACGGCGCCAAATTCAGCCTCGTGCTTCAAATCGCCCACTGGGTTTCAAGAGACGCGAGCGCTTCGCGTGGCACATCTGAACCGTGGGTTCCCGGCCGCCGCAATGGGGGGAAACCCATGACGTGACGGGCACAATGGTTGCGCAACTGCTGGGGCATCCCATTTGCGCAGACAGGAGACACCCTTTGGCAGTTCTTGTTGGACTTTTCGCCTATTACCGCGACGCTGCGGAGGCGCTTGGCGTATTGGAGGCGCTCGGTCTTGCCCCGGGAAACGGACAGCTTTACCAGAGAAGCAGGCATGGCTCGCGAGTCGCTCCTTGCTCAGAACCGTTAGACGACACCTCTCGCGCAGAAGAGCGCGCCGAGTATACCGCGCATGGTGACTACCTGAACGTCTGCGGTGCATCAAATCACTTCAGCGCAGACGCTGACTTCTCTGTGCATATGCCGGGCGGCACTGCCAGCACGGACGCCTCCATGCGTACGCTCCTGATTGTGACCATGGGCGGCCTGGATTGCGCGACGGGGTCCAATGTGCTGTATGACTATGGCGCGATGGCCGTCAGGGACGCGTCAGGCCGCTGGCGCTTCTCGCCTTATCGAAACGTCTGCCATAGTCAGGAGTAGGTGGGAAGCTGCCCGAAAACATCGCCCCTTTCATGAACCGCCTTAAATCGCGCGGGCTTAAAGCGAACCCGCGCTCCCGTTAATCGATTCATTGGGACGGGTCTCCGTTGTTGCCCTGGAGAAAAGAATGGCCCACGTGCTCCTCGTTGACGATGAAACAGATTTGTTGCAGCTGCTCGAAGCCGTGCTTGTTCATGAAGGGCACACCGTACAAACGGCCCAAAACGGAGCAGACGCACTGCGTGACGTCTGGCTGAATGTACCCGACATTGTGGTGACCGATGTCGTGATGCCCATCATGGACGGTATACGTCTCGTGCGTGCGCTCAAAGCGGCGCCACTGCTCGCCCATATTCCTGTGATTCTGACGTCCTTCGTTAATGTGCCGCGTAACCTGCCGGTGCACGCGTTATTGCGCAAACCGTTCGGCGCAACGGAACTGGTCGATACAATTAGCAGGCTGCTGCGCAGTGTATCGTGCATTCGTTAGCAATATCGGTGGTTAGCGCGCCGGAGCGGCATCTTTCCAGGTTTCGCCGGCGCAGGCACTCGCGGCAAACGTGTCACTTAGCGGGACTTTTGTTTGCGGGTTCCCACCGTGACTAGCACAACGAAGCGATTAGCGGCGGAGACACCTCGCGCCCCGGGCAGACGCATGGGCCTAAGCTCGCGCGACCTGCGGGAAGACGTGCATCCGACGCAATTCATTCGCGCACGAATCCGATTGCGTCTCGATTGATGACACGCGGCATAAGCATTTCGCGTCCCTACGAAGGCCCAGTTCCCGCCGTCAGATGAAAGACCCAGGCGCGCTCCGCGACATATCGGAGCATGTTGAACCGCCCTGCAAACACCGTGTTCTAATGTGCATCATTCGCTGGTCGACGGTTCGCATCCACTTCGTTTGCTGCCTGCTCCCAGAATTGGACCTCCCGTCCTTCAGGAGCACCGGCTTCTTCCCACAATGTCCGTGCGCGGGGGCGAATACGGGCGTCACGCTTGGAGGTGCACTCAACGTCCTCAAGGTGCCTGCCGTCTGCATCAACTGACATGGTGACGACATCGTATCCGTTGGCAACCGTCGCCCAATTGGAAACCTGCTGAGCTTTCTCAAACTGGGCGATTGCTGCTTCCACGGCCTCCTGCTTCGTCCCTTGCGCCACTGCGACGCGCATTAGCTCACTGTGATGCGGCATTCCCGCATTTCCCAGGACTTCCTTGTAGAAGACAACTTCGTATGGGCGCCTTTCCGAGGCGCCACCTTCCACATCGCTTATGGAGATGACGCCGACCAGACGTCCGTCGGCGTTGGTAACAGCGAGCCTCTGCACGTGAGCCGCGTGCATTGTCAGCACTGCTGACTCGACCGTGTCGTCTTCGCCGCAACGGATGATGTCCAACGACATGACGTCGCTGACTTTCATCACGTTTGAGTCGAAACCGTCGGCCACGCCGCGCATTGCGATATCACGGTCAGTAATCATCCCGAGAACCGCGTCGTCCTGGCACACTGGAAGACAGCCAATATTTTCCCGCTTCAGAATGCGCGCTGCCGCAGCCAATGTCTGCTCCGGTGTAACGCAGACCGCATCTTTCATCCGCTCTCTAACCAGCATGGTATGCCCCTATCAAGGTGAATCGCAAAGCAGTCAGGCGCGGCTGCGCCTGCTCAGGTTGGTCGCGGCGGACAGGCGGACTAGGTCTGCAAATGGGACGCCTACGCAAGACAAGCCGACACGTGGACGAGTCAGCTCGTATAGGTCGTTGTTTGCTCGAATGTGCGGGCTGAACTGTTCGCGATGGCGGGGACTTTCCGGACGCCTCACCGCCGTTGCCACACAGTGCCGCTGACGTTCTCAGCGTACTCCTTATCGAGAGGCGAAAACCACCTATATTCAGTTCGTCCCTACCGTGCGTGCCTATGCCGTGAAGGCCTTTATTGCGCCAGCGCCCGCTGACGTTGCAATGCCCAGCTATTTTTTGTGCGGAGCATTGGTCTCGGAGTAACAGTCAGCTTCCCGAAGAGAGGCTCAGGCCGAGCAGGTCCTCGACGAGCCCGATTTGCAATGCAACGTTTCGCCGGGCGAACTCCGCTCGCTTCCCGAAGTCCGGTTCCGAGGTGCGACATTCCAGTAAGAGAAATCGATGTTACGTCGGCGACGGATGCCCACATTCATATCGCTTGTAGAATCTTGGTGTCACCCTCCCTCCAACGGAAGGAAACGCAGCGCTAGTGTTGGCCAGCGTTCAGCAGCATCCAAATCTGGAGCTTCGGCAGCCCTATGAGAATCCGCGCAAACACGGCACGACATCGTTCGCATGTGTAATGCTCCTCCGCATGCACATCAGTGACGACGACGCTGGCGTTGTTCAAAGTGAGGTCGGGATGCGGGGGCTCAGTCGCAGGTTTCCCGTAAAGGTCAGCGCACCGACTACAAGGTTGAATCCGAAGGTCCATCGTCTGTCGCGGGTAATGCGCGGCCATGAGTTGCGGTGCGGATTGAAGGACTGGCGCCACCCGTCGGACACACCACCGTGGCGACATTCGCGTATCAAATATTTCCCGTAGCCACATGCAAGCGCTGCCATGAACTCCGCTTTGAAGCGTTCACGTCAGCCAGGTTCGAAGATGGGACGGGACGCCCGCGCGCGACGCGCGTGAGTCGGCACGTAGACGAGTCAGCTCGAATAGGGCGGTGTTTTGCCTGGAATGTGCGCGCTGAAACTGTCCGCGGTGGCGGTACCTTCGGGATGCCTAATCACTGTTGCCTCGCAGCGCCGCTAACGTCCTTAGCGTACTCCTTATGTAGAGGCGAAAACCACCTATATTCACTCGTCCCGACCGTGCTTGCTTGGTCGACCGCCAAGTGAGAGGCTCCCCCAGGGCGCTTGTTGCTACGCGCGAACATAGTGCTGCGGGGAGGCGTCATGCGTGACTTCCCCGATTGGTGAACCGTTGCACGCATCGGACCTTACCGACTCGTCTGCTTCGCCTCTGGCAAGCGGTGCCGCTTCAACGTAGGGTTGGAATAATGCTGACCAACAGACCTTTGCCAAACCCCGAGTCGGGCCTTTGTTATCACCTGGCGGTCGTATGCTCACGTTGCACGAGCAGGCCGACGAAAGCGTGGCTGCGCGCCATACTAATCGGTATACCATAACGTCGATGCAGTTAGAGCAGTTTCGCTGCCTGTGGACCGTCGGCGCTTGTCGGTCCGGCTAATCAACTGCGCTCCGGCCGCACCTACCGATACTAAAGGCGGCAGCTGGCGCTACCTGGGAACATTGTGCTTAATTCAGCGGCCGATTGGTTTGTTGCAATTGGAGCCTCCGGTCCCGAGGGCCTTGGCGATATAGCGAACCTGCTTTTTTCGCTTCCCGCCGACTGCCCCGCAGTATTCATGGTTGTGCTACATCGGCCGAGCGACGCACAAAGCGAACTTGCGCAAGTGCTTCAGCGTCACTGCGCTATGCCAGTGACCGTCGCCAGGCAAGCGCAATCTCTGGAGCGGTCGGTCTTTTACATCGGTGAGCCAGCCGACCACCTGAGCTTGATGTCTCATCAACGCGCAGATATGGTGGAAGGGCTAGACAACGCGTATCGGAATCGAACTGTTGACTTGCTTTTTGCATCCGTTGCCAGGTTCGCGCAACGCTGCGCTATAGGCGTTGTACTGTCCGGAGCGCTGGATGATGGCTCCAGGGGACTAGCGCAAATACACGCAGCTGGTGGCGTGACAATGGTTCTTCGGCCAGGCACCAAGCCTCGTGGAATGCAGCAGAACGCCATCGAATATGACGGCCAGGTCAGTCTGGTTGGAACGTTAGAAGAACTGACCCAAGAAATTTATCGCCTGGTATCGTCGCCGACGACGTTCCAGTAGCAGGAGTCCATTTTACGTCAGCGACGGATGCCGATATTTGTATCGCTTGAGAACCCTGGCGTTGTCCTCCCCGCACCGGCATGAAGCGTAGCGCAAGTGTTGTGTGGCGTTTAGCAACAACCAAATCCGGACCGGTGCTCGACACCGCGCTAATCGCTGCGGCCCAAAATGCAGAGCACTGCGAGATTGCGTCGTATGGGTCACTCGTGGCTCTCGCGAAACCAGTTGGAAGAAACGTCCGCAGTCACACTTCTCAGTGAAACTCTGAAGGAAGAGCAGCCAACAGACGACAAGCTCTCTGTCCCGGCGCATGAGAAAGTGGCTGCGGAGGCGCTCGGGAAACAGTCTGTCTGATGCCGAATCGCAGTCACGGAACAGAGGGAGGTTTGATGCGTCCGAGGCGGTATCTGGACCTGCTGGTGTACCTAGCAGCCCTCGTTTCGACCGTACCATGGGCGCGAGGCATCGAATGCGCGGCAACCCGCCCGTTAGTCGGGCGCGTCGTCTGTGACCGTGCCATTCCCAGCAACAAGTGCGACGATATCGTCGCTCAGCCGCAGGCGCTGCTCGGCGCCGCAGAGCCGGTCGCGCGACTCGCCCAGTCAAGGCAACCCCGGAGCGCCTGCGCCGACATCCGCTGGATTAACACGGCGTTCGGACAAGGAGAAATCAATAGCCAAGCCGTTGGATTGAACACTGCTGCCGCGCCCGCTGCGGACATGGCCTCCATACCAGAACCGGCTCCTGATGCAGCAGCTTCTAGTGCAGCCGCTGTTATGTCAGACGGCGACAGTCTTTCTGCATCTGCAACATCGCCACCGTCTGGGGTCTCGCAGGCGCATCAAAGCAGTGAGGCCGGCGCCAGACTGCCGCAACCTGCCGCGAGTAACGCCGTGTCAACAAGGGCCACCTCCAGCATGAACGAATCCAGCCGCAGAATGGGACTGACCGGACTGCTAACAGCGTCGATTATTATTGCAATCGTACTCAGCGCATTCATCATCCGTCGGAACAAGGCGCTGGGGATAACGACCGATTATCGACGGGCGGGCGGCAAGAAGAGGCGTTGACCGACGCTAGCCTGGTATCCGGCGCGCGCCTCCATTGCGCCGGTCCGCAAGGAGCGAGAAGAAAATGGTCCGCCAACTCTAATCGACTCCGGCGTGCGTTAATCGAAGGTCCTGCGCCACGGATTGCGAACTTGGAAAGGATAGGACATGTGCCGCGGTGTGCGGGACCGAGACGGTACAAATGCTTACAAAGCATCGCGCGGGCAGAGTACACCGCCTTCGCTGCTGCGACGTTATTGCAGGCACATCCCAGTGGAGCTCGCAATGAACCCAAACGTCACCTCGAACATGCCGCCGCGCGGTCGCATCCATCCCCTGGTCGCGGGTGCAGCCGTGGCCGTTATTCTCGCCAGTGCCACCGGTATCGCGGCGATGACCGGAATGCTGCCCACTTCACGAGCCGTTACGGCCCCTCCGACGCAAGCTGCACCGGTCGCTGCGCAGGTCGCCAGCGCGACGGTCACTTCGCCGCAACCGTACGTTGAACAACGCGCGAGGCAGGAGGCCCCAGTGCAGCCTGGCGTCCATCATCACCGTAGTGCTCCGGCTGAGCAGGCTCCGCGGTATGCGAACAACAATAGCTACCAAAGTCAGTCTCAAGCCGCTCCAAGGCCGGTAGCAGCTGACCCGAATGCCGGCGAGGTTGTCGCCGTCAACGCGGTCAAGGAACCAGAGCCGACGACGGGGCTTGGAGCCGTGGGCGGTGCTGTCGCCGGCGGGCTGTTGGGAAATCAGGTCGGCGGAGGACGCGGTCGTGTTCTGGCAACGATTGCGGGCGCGGTCGGTGGCGGGCTTGCGGGCAACGGCATCGAGCATGCGGTGCGCAAGGCGACGAGCTACCAGGTGCAGGTAAGAATGCAGGATGGCAGCTACCGGAATTTCACATACCCGGCGCAGCCGCCGGTCCAGGTCGGTGAGCGCGTCCATGTCTCGGGTGACTCCCTGACAGCGTCGTAGGCATGGTCGGAACCGGCAGTCTCCACAGCGGGTTACGGGCGGTTACGGATATGACCTTTCCGCCGCACCTGCTTCCGCCAGCGCGGCTCTCGCCCACGCCGACATTGGCGTTTTTCTGGGTGTGCCCGGCCCCGTCTATGTCGCACCTCCCCCGGTCGTCTACGAGGCCCCACCGCCGGTGGTCTACGCACCGGCTCCGGTCTACGGCTATGGTTACCGCTATGAAAGGGATTACGGCGACGAGCGCAGGTGGCATGACCACGGTCGCCACCGTGGATGGGAGCACCATCATCATGGTGATGACGACGACTGATTTACCGATGGCTGCGCGCCGATAGCGTTTGGACGGTCCTGAACGGAGTTCGATGCGCTGCGCGCGGGGCGCGCGACAACCGTTCCCCAACGCCTCCCCGGAACTGGCCGGAAGCAGACATGAAAACCATTCTTGTGATAGATGACGAACGGAGCGTTGTGACCGGGTGGAAACGCATCCTTCAATTCGAAGGCTATCGGGTGGTGACTGCTAGCAATGGTCTCGAGGGACTTGTCGCAGCCAAACAGGCAAAGCCCGACCTCATCATCACAGACCGGTCGATGCCGATAATGGATGGCGTTGAGTTTTGCCGCCACCTGAAGCGAAAACGGGAGTTGTCGCGAATTCCTGTGATTCTTACCAGCGCTGACCATCGGGAGCCGGGAGTCAAAGTATGGGATGACTTTTTGCCTAAGCCGGTGTCCATGGACATTCTGCTAGCATCGGTACGACACCTTTTGACGCCGGATGATGCATAGGCGGCACGCGGTGATTGCTGCGTGCACTGCCTGGACGACGCCGTCGACGGGGAGTGTGGTCAGCATCGTCAGACTCGTTGTTACAATCCTCTTACTTCTCCAAAGCGCCATACGGCAGGCGATTGGACCTCGCTGGCCGGCCGCAATGGACTGACATCCCGCTTCTGATTCGTCTGTGCCAACTGTTCCCGCCGCGATGAAGGGTTTCAACGGGGCAGGGGAATAGTCTCAGTAGATACAAGACACTGGTCACGGTGAGTGCCCGCGGGTCACCGCGTCACTTCGATACAGGAACCCGCGCTGTGAAGCGGGTGCCATCCTCTTTCGACGAACTGACCTCGATAGTGCCCCCATGTGCCTCGACAATCTCTTTGCAGATGAAGAGACCAAGTCCGAGTCCCCCACCCGGCGAACTCGTCGGCGGTCGCCAGTACGGCTCAAATACTTTTTGCAGCACCTCCGAGGGAATCGGCTTGCCCCGGTTGGCCACGCTCATAGACAGATGGTTGTTATCAGTCGCCGCCCGGACAAAAACAGGTTCGCCCGCCGCGCCGTGAGTTAACGCGTTTCCCAGTAAATTTGATAGCAGTTGCTGCATGCGGTATGGGTCACAAGCAACGGGCCTCGTCACCGCAAAATCAGTGACTATATCGCACGATGGATTGCCGAGTCTTAGCTCATCAACCACTGCCCGCAGACGCTCGTCGAGGTCGACGACAGATTGAATCGAAATAGCCATTCCGGACCCCAGCCGCCCTCTGGCAAAATCCATTACGTCATCGATAAGGCGCGCCATCCGCGACACAGTGCGCTTTAGCCGGTTACCTGCATTCACCAGACTCGTGTCATCAGTGCGGCGAACCAGATATTCGGCCGTCGCATTAACGGCCGAAAGCGGATTGCGCAAGTCGTGTCCGAGCACGGCGATGAATTGTTCTCGCAAGGTGCCCGTCTCCCGCTCGGTCGCCAGTTGCGCCTCAGTCGATGACTGTCGCTGTTCGCTCTCAATCTGCATGGCAATCAGAGTAGCGAAAACTTCGAACATCCTGACAACTCGCGGCTCCGAAACGCGCGCGGGCCTCGGGTCGATGGCACACAGGTTTCCGAAGTAGTCGCCACCTGGTGTGATGATGGGCACGGAGATATAGCTGCCCAGTTTGTATATCTTCGACGTGTGATGGCCACGATAGACAGCGTCGGTGCTGAAATCATCGATGATGATTGGGGTCCGAGCGACTCGGGATTCACAACACAACGTGCTATGCAGTTCGAGTTGCTGTCCGGCCTGCAACCCGAAGCCAATATTGTCCTGGACCGCGCAAGCGGTCCAGCTGAGGTCAGTTACCCGAGCGACGGCGGCGAAGCCCATGCCGGTTTCGTCGCAAATCATCTTAAGCATTGAAGGGACAGCGGCGATGCGCGATATCAACGCTATGTCACGGGATATCGACTGGGGCGACTCTTTTGACGAGTCTGCACTAACCATGAGTCCTCCGGTCAGATTGATACCTGCTGGCATGATGGCAGGATGGGCTGCAGGCCACATTATCCCTCGCCGATTTGACTTCAGTGCGGAAATGCGTTGCAACCCGAGCGGTGCACGCGGGTGCCAGTGGTGCAGCGGCGTGAAAGTACAGAGCTGGCGCAAGGTATGAGGCAAAAACGCCGTCTCAGGCCTTACGCTGAGAGGCGCTCCGAATTGCAGAATTCGATGAGTTGCCCCGAATACCGGAATACCGAACGGTGAGCCTCAAGCATCGCCGTTCCCCAGGAAAACTTTGCGGCGACAGAGATGCGTTCCGCAGCATCAAAGGCCTTGCGCACCAGATAACCAGCATGCTTCTGTAAGCATGGCCATACTATCGCCATCGTCTTCGTTGTCGTTAATCACCAGCACCTTCACGGCGTACGACTTTCGGGAGCCGGACAGGCCCCCACTCGCGTCCCGGATGCCCGCAACAGTGAGCCACCCTGCGGACGCACCATCCTTCCTCCAAGTATTCTCCCGCGGCGAGAGCGTTTTGCGCCTTTTTCTGGATGTCCTGCTGCGGCCTGGCCGCGAGGCTGGAATAACAAAAAATGTCGACCTATTACTTTGCTGGCGTCATATGTCTTCAGGTGCTGCGCGCCCTGGTTTCATGTCGTCGCTATTTCCGTCTCGCGGAGACGAAATATTGCGTACTCGCTAACAAAATCAAAGGCCGCCTGAAGGTGGCGTCGCTGGCATGAGCTCTCTTCCAGCGCGCACTGAGGTCGTCGGCGGTCGTCCCCGTATGGCTGGCTGTCCAGTGATTCCCCTCAATGTGTTGTGACTAGCGTCGGCAGTTAATGCCGATGTTTTGCCAGCAACTCGACGAGCCTTTGCGGAGGTACCGGTTTGCCAACATGCTCGTCAAAGCCCGCGGCACGCGCGCGTTCGCGGTCTTCAGCCCGCACAAAAGCCGTGACGGCAATCGCGGGTGTCCGATTACCCGTTGCCCGCAGGCCGGACATAAATTGATGACCGTCCTCCCCTGGCATACTGATGTCGGAGAAAATCACATCGACCGTCCGCTCCGAGAGAACTTCGCGCGCCTTCGCAGCCGAGTTCGCCCGATACGCGGCAACCTGCTCGTGTCCAAACAGCATGGCGAACGCGTCCAGCGTATCTTCATCATCATCGACGACAAGTACAGACATCCCTGCCACTGACGGTCGCGCCTGGCTTCCGTTTTGGCTGGCTGCAGTAGCCGTAGCAGCAGCGGTGGCGTGGGGGACCGTTTGCAGGGGCAGTCGAACGGCGAATCTCGCTCCTCTGCCAACACCGTCGCTGAAAGCTGTAACACTGCCGTTGTGCATGGCGACGATGCTTCGCGCGATGGCCAGCCCTAGTCCCAAACCGCCGTGCTTCCTTGTGGTACTGCCGTCGGCCTGGGCAAACGGTTCGAAGATGGTATTGAGCAGAGTCTTCGGAATTCCCTCTCCTGTATCGGTCACTGACAGTTCAGCGTAACCGTCGACTTCCTGAAGCGTCACGGTTATATTGCCGCCGCTTGGCGTGTAGTTCAGTGCGTTGCTCAGAAGATTTGCGAAGACCTGACGAAGCCGCGTTGCGTCTCCCGGAACGAACGCGCCGACGCCCAGCAGGTCTGTGGTAGTTATCCCCTTTTTTTCGGCTAGAGGGGTCACGTTATCGAGCTCGGCGCGCGCTGCGTCGGCAACGTTGATAGGGGCCGTCAACACAGTCAGCTTACCTGCCGTAATTCGGCTAACGTCCAGGAGGTCATCGACCAGACGGGTTTGCGCAGCAATATTGCGACGGATGACGCTTACGCCGTGTTTTACAAACTCCTCATCGATAGCGCGGCGCTCCAGGAGGTCGACCCACGCCAGGACAGCAGTCAGGGGCGCACGCAGTTCATGTGAAACTGAGGCGATAAAGGTATCTTTCGTGTCGCTCGCGTTTTGCGCCATTTCTTTCTGGAGGCGCTCGCGTTCAAGCAGGCGGTCACGCTGCGCCTGAAGCTGTTTCTGCGAGGAAATATCAATGGTAATACCGTCAAAGCGCGTCGGCTTACCACTCGCGTCGAACGTGGTGCGACCCTTGGCGCGAATCCAGCGCATATCCCCGGTCGGCGAGAGAGTTCGGTACTCAACGTCGTATGGCACGTCCGCGAACACTGCCGCTAGGATTTCCCTGCGCGTTCGTTCCCGGTCGTCGGGGTGCAGCCGTGCATAGAAGAGGTCAAAGTCCACTTCGGCGTCGTAAGGCAGCCAGAAGTGCTCCTTGCACTTGTCGTTCCAGACCATTTCGCGCAACGGTACAGGGCAGTAAAATGTGCCAATGTCCGCGGCCTGGATAGCAGACGCGAGTCGCTCTCTTGCGTCCTCTACCGACTCAGCCGTGGGCTGTTGCGGAGGCGGTTCTGGAATCTGCTGGGAGCTCATACATAGCTAGTTGGATGTGTTGGAACGCAATGGGGGCCGCGCACAATGGCCAGTGGGTTCGCTTTCTTAGTACGTACGCACTCTGTAGCTATTCGTATCAGCAACGACCGAAGGCTTCAGCCAAAACCTCCAAAATGCTGCCGCAATATTCGGACCCAGCTTTCACATGCGCACCGGATGGGCGCAGCGATTATGCAATAACGTGGTTTTGCAAAAGCCCATAGCCGCTGCACGGTGGCTCCGCGTATAACTAGCCGACGCGCTCATCCGCATGGCATAGTGCCGCATCTCTCAACTGCGGAGCCGCGAATGACGACACTCGAATCTTTGCAAGCAAAAATCCAGAAACTTCAGGCGCAAGCCGACGCGCTGCTCGCGAAAAAGTCGAGTGCTGTTATAGAGAAGATTAAGAACTTGATGGCAGAGCATGGTCTTACGACTGCTGACATCGATGCGCATGCAGGTGCCCAGAAACGTGGAACAAAGCCGGGCGCTAAGGCCGCAGCCAAGTCATCTGCTTCCGCCGCAAAGTACCGCGACCCGAAGACGGGCGCGACATGGTCAGGCTATGGTCGCGCGCCGGGCTGGATTGCCAGCGCTAATGACCGCTCCAAGTTTTTGGTTGAAGGCAACGCAGTGTCTTCTGCTCCTGCTTCCAAAAAAATCAGCGAAGGCCGGAAACTATGTCAGGGGCCCGCAGCCGGCGCTCTATCGTGACCCTAAGAGCGGCGCCACATGGAGTGGACGTGGGCGCGCGCCGGCTTGGATTGCTAACGCGAAGAATCGCGACAGGTTCCTTGTTGGAGGCGCTGCAGCGACTCTGGAGACCGCGTCTGCCAGCAAAGGGAAAGTTGCGGCCAAGAAGGCTTCAAAAGCACTTGGTGCGCATACAGGCAAAGGACAACCGAAAGGTCCGCAGCCGGCCTTGTATCGTGACCCGAAGTCGGGCGCGACCTGGAGCGGACGAGGTCGCGCGCCAGCATGGATGGCTGACGCTAAGGACCAGAAGAAGTTTTTGATTGCTTGAGCGTTGACCGGGCGGGCGCGGCCAGCGACTATCCTGAGCGACGTTCGGCGACCCAAGCCACTCTAAGCCCGGGATAATCGGCCGTCCCATGTCACATGCTAGTCCTTCCAATGCCAGAATTCTTCTACGAAGCTGACCACCTCGCGTTCCAACACCACACTCTCAATGCTCTACAAGAAGTGAGGTATCGACTGCATGACCTGACCACGTGGTCTCGTCGCTCCATCGCAGCCTTCCACGATGCAGTTAAAGCAAAGTCAGCGAATGTTACACACACGGAGTTCGGTTCCCCGGTCAAGTACAGTTTCTCAGCAGCGCTGGCGCCTTTACAGACCCTGAGGGATTTGCTGCAGAAAGTCATACCAGGATTCAAGTTTGATACTTTTCTAAGCGCAATTCCCGACGGCGAAATGTTTCGTCAACTTCGTCACGCAATCGTTCATGATGGTCAGCCGGCTGTAGCGTTGTATGTCGATGGTCGTTTTTTCGTTGCAGTCAACATACGCAGAACGGGCCAAAACAGGAAAATAGAGATACTCGCCCCTCACGACGATGTCGAAACGGCCACGTTACGTTTCTATGAGGAATTTTGCCGGGCCCTGGCCGACGAGTTCGCGACGATGAAGGATGAAGACAAATTGTGTGGCCCTGCCTACTCCGTAGAATGGTTCCAAGAAGCCGTAAAACATCCGAGCTTGAAACGCTTCAAGCTTTCTGTGCCTGAACGAGACTTGGCCGCTACCCAAACGCAAAGCTCACCCCTTAATTTAGCGCACGAAGTCACACTCGAGATAGCGCAAAACTGCCGCCTACGCTTAGAAGAACTCGCAGCGATTCCCCCGGTCAACTTCCCGTGAATACATTTCGATTCAGCGGCGAGAAAATCTGAAGGCCCCGTCACCTAGCGGCGCCCTTGCCTTCTAAGCTTGGCGAGACAACCAACAACAGAGACTATGCCGTACAAATCGACGATGCCGCAGTTTCTCGAAGCGCATGTGTCGCCGGAGGCGTACGACCGCTGGCTTGCTCGCAAGGCAGCAGCGCACGTCAAACGTGACCGTGCTCGCGGACGCATTGCAACGCGGTCCGCGTATAAATCCGCGATTTATTCGGCGGTGGTAATGTCAGACGGGCGAGATGCTTATACCGGTGAACAGCTCGATTGGCACCTCATCAGCACTTACCGCAACGACGCATCAAGCGAGGGGCGACATATCTATAAAGCATCGTTTGCTCTTCTGCCAACCGTAGACCACTTTGAGGCGGGCGCGAGTGCCGCCGACTTGAGAATCTGTGCATGGCGTACGAACGACGCAAAAAAAGACCTCAGTTCAGCTGAGTTTGTGGAGTTGTGTCGTCGCGTTGTGGCTCATGCTAACGCGACTGCCTGCAATAGCGGCCGCGCATCGGATGCAGTGACGCACTACTCGACTCGTGTCGAAAACGACAGCTGAAGTTTTTGTCAGAGCCTCGTGCCTCTGTCGTCCGGATGCGACCCGCTTCCGAGCTTCAGTCCGACAACCCCCGCGAACCATTGGCAGTGAGCAGCTCGCGTCGTTCAGTCCAATCCTCAAACGCCCATGCGCACATACTGACAACGGATTCGCGTCCATTTGCAGATAAGTTTGTTTGACTGGTTTGCTCGTCTTTAAGTCATCCAGGCTTACGCTTTCACACTAAAATGGCTCAAATGACGAGTCGGCGCGAGCGCATGCATGTGGCGTGTCCGACAAATTCTCCCTGTCGGTAACGACGATTATTGCTCTTCAAGATGATATTAAGCATACAGCTTGACTCTGAAAAGCTAGATTTGTTGACAGCTTCGAATAAAAGCATTGGCGACGAGCCTGGCTTTTTCAGCGTCGACAGCTTTTCCCTTTTGATTGGAAGTAACGGGGCGGGAAAGACCCGGTTCCTCAGAGAGACCGCATGGGCCTTCCACGACACTGAAGAGATAGTAAAAGCCAACATTCATTTCTCGGGCGCGGGAGCTCGTTCGAAAGCGCGTCGTCAGGAATATGGCGTCATCTACTACACGCCAATTCCTTACCGAGTCGACCTTCCGAAAAACACGAGAAACTTCTACAACGCAACACCGACCTATGGAAAGTCGGGTGAGGTGCAGGACGTCAATTTCCAGTATTACGAACTCGTCAAGGAGCGTCTAGGCTTCGACCTTCGGCCAATGGTCGTGCTGGGCTTTGACCGCGTGATGGTATTGACAGCATTGAGCCGAGTGATTCTGGGTCACCTTAGCAAGCAAGGTACGAGCAAAGATTCACTGTTCTCATCTTCGGAGCGAGAACAGCTGCATCTGATTTTTCGCGAGTTCTCGGACTCTGCGTCTCAACTGCAGCGTCATTTCACGAACGCCTTTGCCGCGCATTTGGTCACCGATAGTGACCATTCCGAGTTTTCCGACGATGTACCGTTCGTGACTAAGCAGAAAGGTACACAGTTCATACTAAGTGTCCAAAAGCTGTTGAGTTCATGCCTTGGCGACAGACTCATTCCGGTGGTCTCCGCGCTCGAACACGTTATCAACTTGAGTCGGAAAAAGGTCGCACCAGTCGAAGCGTTCATCAGGATGTACCTTCTTGGGGGCCATCCAAACTCCTTCGTTCGAGACGGTGGCCTTGACCACAAGCTGAAAGAGATTGCTGATAGTAAGAGTCGCATTCTGCAAAACGGCGACGCTTGGAGTGACTACCGCGCAGACGACTGGGTGGGAAAATCGACCTACGTCGACAGCGACCGAAAGCTCGCTCGCTATCGTAAAAGTTGGAGTAGACCCGCGCTTGTCAGCCTTATCTGGGAAAATTTTAGCTCTGGTCAACTTGCGCTTTTGTACCAGTTCTCAGCCATCAGTCGAGGAATAGACGTTCTGAAGAAGAGAAATCTTCGGAAGTTCCTGATATTGCTCGATGAAGGTGACATCTTTCTCCATGCCGCTTGGCAACGTGAATATGTGAAGTTGCTCGACCACATGATGGGAAGCATGAAGGGCGACGTCGACAGCCTGCAACTCATTCTGACCTCTCACTCAACATCCCTTCTAACCGATATTCCTCGTGATTGCGTCAAGCGCCTTAAACGTGAAGGGGAACCTGATGGACCGGAAGAAGACGTACGAAGCTTCGCCGCGTCTCTCGAGGACATCGTCAACACGAGTTTCGAGACCGCGACGTTAGGACGTTTCGCCCAGGAGAAAATCAACGGCAGTATCCGGCGTCCGAAAAACGGCACGCCAAATGCAATGGACGAATACATTCTAAGCATAATCGATGACCCGATTTTGGCTAGAGAGATGAAAAAACTGCATCGCAAGCACCAAAATTCCATGACCGGCCTTGGGGATGCCCATGATTTCGATTAAGGAGGTTTGGCATGACGCTGAAGCGGACCACGAGGCCTACGTCACAGGTCATCTTTCGACACTCCTAGAGATAGAAGAGGGACAAGCCGGTCGTCTTGCGCCAGCCGCCCTCCACGATTTTATCAGTCGAAACAAAGAAAGCTTTGCCACGGGCGATGTTGATACCCTACGTGGACTTATCGCTGATGCTAGCGCGACATTGGCCGGGTTGCCCAATGACGATGCGCGGAGCGCGTTCCTAGAATCGGCGAAGAAGGTCTTCAACTACGACAGATTTTGTGCGAAGACGGTACACCGTTGGTCCGCGTACAAGCTCTGCGAAAAAGCGCGAAATAGCATCTGCCCGTACTGTAATCAGGCCTTTGCTTTCACTGTTGTGGGAACAACAACAAGCTATCGTCCCACGCTCGACCACTTTTATTTTAAAGATAATTACCCCTATCTCGCGTTATCCTTGTATAACCTCGTGCCGAGTTGTTACGTCTGCAACTCGAGCTTGAAAGGTACCAAGAATTTTTTTACGGACCATCATCTTCATCCGCTAGAGGACGATGATGAAATTCGCTTTGACCTAAGGTCGACCGATGGTAACTACACCTTCGCCGACCTTTTACATGACGACAATCTGCTCAACGAGTATGGATACTTAGAACCACATCCTCACTCGAACAAAGCGATAAACTCTATCGAGACCTTCTTATTAAAGGAGCGGTTCGAGCTCAACTTACCTGCAATCAAGCGGTTTATTAGGCTGAGAAAGAAATTCCGCCCCAGTAAGATTGCACAATACAGGCAATGGTTCGGAGAGGATTTCGACACGGCTGAGTATCTTCAGTTCGAACCAGTCGACTACAAGAACCAGATGTTGGGCAAGATTTTGCTCGACATGTATGTCGCCTTCGACCCGGAAGCTAACGGTAGCTCGCTACTGTAGAGCGCGCGGTCGAGCTTGGCTTTCGCCGAGCGAACCGTTCTCGAGCGAAACGAAAGCTCGAGAAGCACGCGATATCGTCACTAGTTAGCAAGGAGGTGTCGATGACCACACCAGAACTCGAATCGATATCGCGTGCGATTGCTTTTAGCAGATTGCTTGGCTAGCGTGTTCGGGTCGGCTTTTCTTCGACTGTACGGTCAATCTGGAGCGGTCCCAGTAACTGTATGCCTACGGTTGAGCCGGCACTTCAAATCTCGAGACGCCGAACACCATGTAGTTCACACTGGGGACATTTACCGGTTCGCCGCGCATCTGCATTCCAAGGGTGTTGCGGTTCCAATGATAGTGGCTCCAATCCCAATGCGGGTCATCGGTTTGAACGACGACGTACGAACCGATTCGCAAGCGTGCCGACGAGGCGTTGCCGCCGAAATCCAAGCCCAGATTGAAATTGTGAACCTGCTTGTTCTTGCTGCGAGAGAGGGTCGCTTTGACTACAGATTCGGCGAGGCCCGTAAATGGCTTCAGGGCCGGCTGTGCAGTCGCAATCAGCGAGAGCCCGCTTTTGAAAGCTGCACTATCGAGCGCAGAAAGCAGGACGTCATCTGTATCGCTGGCGATATTCACGGCGCGACCCTCGAACGAAATCCCGTTCGCTCCTACAGTGACGCCGAGAAATATTGGATGGCCGGAAACACTCGCGGACGCTCCATCTCGAACCTTCGTGCGCAGAGCAAAGCGCAATTCTTCGACTTCGCCAGGCACCTGATTCTTGCCGGAAAACTCGCAAAGGACAGTGTGTTCCCCCAGACCTGGGTAAGAATGCACGTAAAACTTATCGAGCGAAATCTTGATACGGTCGTTAATCAGATTCCGGTCTGCCGAAACCGTGCTGGCGGGAGCAATCGGGAGCAGCGTATCTGAAGAGTCTGGAGGTTCGATAAAGCCTAGAGCGAGGCCCGAAGACTTAAAAGCTACGCCTGACGAAAACATATGCTGTCCGCCAGGTGACTGCTGCAGCATGCGAAGCGCGCCTTCGTGGTCACCAATCGATTCAAGATACTTCGCAATCTTTGCGTCGTCCATACTCCCGAGGGAGAGAGACGAGTCAAATTTGGTTTGTGTCAACTTTTCACTCCGGAGCGTGCCTGGGCTTGGGCCTGCGCCTGCGCGCGAGCGTTCGCTTGTTCCTGCACCTTGTTTCTGACTTCAGCGTAAAGGTTGGATGACCGTTGCGACTGGGCCACCTCTAGGGTAATCGCAATCGCGTAAGGGACTTCGACATCTATAAACTGACTCCTGTTCGCGAATGCCTGTACTCCGATGAACAGACCCTTCCCATCAGCGAGCAAGTCGACCTTCTTTTTTCCCTCGAAGACGAGATGTGTCAGCGTACCGCGCTCGGTGCTCTTCGCGTTCGGCTGTAGAGATGGACTGACGCCACTCCAGAAATTCTTCTTCCCTTGCGCATCAACTATCTTGAGCGCGACACCACGATATGTGTCCATCGTGACGCTGATTGGCGTTGACCATGCCAGCGTAACTACTACCCGGCGAACATCGCGTGTCGAAAGCATCGCGCTCGGCAGCGGGATTCGATACTCGTGCAGTTTGTCGTGCTTGATGAGGTCCGAGCCCAGAAGCGTGATTCGATTCTGGTCGCCTGAAATCACCAGTTCGGGTTGAGGTCTGCCATACCCAAGAAACTTTGCAATAGTTTCCCGACGACGGTGATATTGCTTCGGGTCAGACGGCGGATAAACTTCCTCGAGCAGTTTTCCTGCAACGCCCCAGCGGGCGCCATGCACAAGTAACGCCTTAAGTATCACCGCGCGGGTCTTGAGCGCGAGCCAATCGATTCTGTCTGCTGCGTAGATATCGCGCACGGCTTCAGCGATGACAATACCTGCGCGTGTCGTCAAAGCCGCCGCGTTACTGGTTCCGGTGCTGAGCGTCACCTTTTGCAGGTCACCGCCGAATGGGTCCGGCGCCGCGACCATCTGGCCCATATGAGCCGATTGGAATCCGCGAATCGCAACGTTTCCCTGCTCTTGCGAAACGATTACGGTCTGACGACCACCACTCTCCACGATGTCCGGCTTGATTCCGCGGCGCACGCCGAGTCCCACCGCCGAGCAGATGTTGGTCATCGGAGCGCTCGGGTACGGGTCGATGGCTCCGGAAGGAGCGACCGCAGCTCCATCTGCGTGCAACGCACCGACCGTCAAGCTATTTATGGATTCGGCAGGACTGAGAATACCGCGAACGCCTTTCGCTTTTTCGATTGCAAGCAAAATCTCAGCTTCTCGTTCAGCCACTGGAGCGCTATCGAAGCTCACCTTGTCGGCGTACGGCTCGAGCGGGAACGCACTATCGATGTTGCCCGCACTTATCACGAACAATATGTGATAGGCATGGCTCATGTAATCGAGCAAGACGGCCCAAGGCGTCGGTCTTCTGACAAACGGAGCGTAGCGGTCGCAAATCGAATGATTGAAGAGAACCACGTTCGGATGGCTGGCGGGCGCATCATCCAGACCATCAACCAATGCTTTTACGGCTCTATAGATGATGCCGATTGGCAGTTTGCCAGCCGGCGTAGTCTCCATCGTTCCGTCCGGGGTCGACGACAGCACCGGCACGACCACAACGGGGTCGTTCAGTGGCGATTGCGGCGCGTGCAGGTCTCCATGCACGACCAGTGAAGCCATCGCCGTACCGTGACGCCGCGCCGTAACGGGAACGCTTTCTCCCAGTACATCGACTTCTTTCACGGTTATCCGTGAGCCTAAAGCGGCGTGCCCCTGTACTGGATACCCGTCAAGGATAGCGGCCACGGGAGATGTACCGGCCGGATTCCAGGGCTGCAATGCCGGCATTGCAGGTTTCGAATTGTTCGTAGTATCGGATTCGTACAGCGACTGCGGACGGATAGTCATAATCTCGTCCGCATTGGCTAGTTTGCCGTCCCGAGCGACCAGGCGCTGCGCGACGCTTGCCGGTACGCGAACCAGTGCTGCTTCGTAATTGATTTCTGGGATAGAACAGAAGTCGAGCATCTCCCCACCGACTTCCTGCAGCAGTTCGCGCAAGGTGCTGACCGCACGGTCGCGCAGTTCTGCCTCGTTCCGATACCAGAGGTCTATCTCCACGACCACGGGTCTGTCCGGATTACCGGACAGCATCAACTTCACATACTGCTCAATCGATGGGTCAATCCGGTCCTTCGCCGACCAGACTCGAATATCTTGAAGAAAACCGAACAGTGCCCACCAGACACGGTCTTCCGCCGCCGGCTCTTTGTTCGCTTTATATGCACGCCAGCGAGAGAGAAGCGTGTCCAGACCTCGCACGCTAGGCATCGTGAGATACAGATAAGTCGCGCCGACGCCCTTTCGGTCATCGGTATCCAACTCGTCGTCCTGAGGGTCCTCGTCTCGCGTTGCGTCGTCGTACTCGCTGGTCAGCCACTCGAACCCGAGTTCCTTGGCCTTTGCTTCGAAGTCATCGACGCGCCCAAGAAGCTCGATTACCAGCGCTCGTTCAGGCGTGACGGCCCGGGGGTCAGTGGAGACATCAATGCCGCTTTTGAAAGCATTTGTAGTCTGTTCAATCCGCTCGAACGTGGCGGAATGACGTCTACTTTGTTCCTCCGGCGGCCTTTTGCTCGCGAAGATTCCTCTTGGGGGCGGCCCTTTGATTCGTTGTCTTCCCTGCTGCTCTCTCTGCAGTCTTACTACCGGATAGTTCTGAGCCATGGTCCCCGTTTCGCACGTTCTTTCTTAAACGCCTTTGCCAACGTTTGAGAATCTCCTCGACCGCATGAGCGGGAGTGAGTCTGCCGCGGGAGAGAATGAGTTTGCGACGAACATCGAGCGTGAAGGCCTCGATTTCCGACATACTCTCTCCAGCCATGCAATCAGCGAATTCTTGTGCACTGATTCCAGCGCTCGCTCCGAGCGAGCGTTCAAACTTCTGGAACCACGCTTTAAGTTCGCTTTCTCCAGGCAAAGGAACCTCCACCCGTACCTCGAATCGGCGCCATACTGCCTTATCAAGTAATTCGGGATGGTTGGTTGCGCATATTACAACGGAATGGCTCGGCAAACGGTCAAGCTGTACAAGCAAAGAACTAACTACCCGTTTGATTTCTCCCGTTTCCTGCGAATCGCCCCGGTCCTTTCCAACCGCGTCAAATTCATCGAAAAACAACACGCTTGGATTAGTCGCGACAAAATCAATCAGGCGGCGAAAACGGTTAGCAGTTTCACCTAGGAAACTATCGACGATTGCGTCATATCTCACGGAGAGCAAAGGGAGCGACAGCTCCGCGGCGATTACTTCTGCGAGACTGGTCTTACCGTTGCCCGGAGGACCGATTAACAGAAGAGTGTGGCGCGGCTCAACCGAGTGCTCTCGAAGCAGAGCTGCATGAGAAAACTCGTAAATGAATTCGTCGATGTTGTCCTTCAAGTGCTGAGAAAGCACTAGGTCGTCCATGCGACGATGCGTCGGAACATCAAACACCAGCTCCGAGATGCCATTGGGCAGAGAGCTCATTGCCGGAGCAAACAGCGAACTTTGCGGGGAGGCCTTCGACTCCAATTTGTTTGCTCGGCTTGCTTCGAGGATTGCATCCATTGTTTTTTGGAGCGCCTGACGGTCGCCTCGAGTCTTAGGAGTGGCCATTTTGTCCCTTCTCTACGGGCTGATTGCGGTGTGCACCACATGTGTCGTCCAATGCCGCCTCAGCGCCTGTCATCGCAACCGCACGCGGCCGGTTTGCATCGAAGGCATCAACTAAATTGAGCATATTCTGAAAAAAAGCTCGCAATGCGACAAGGTCGCCATCGGACACGCCAGAAGGCATTTGAGAACGCAACACACTCGTTACGTTTTCGGTTTGCAACGTTTCGTTTTCAAATCGCGCGAGCGCTTCGGTCAGTTGCATACGCGTCCGTCCAATGGCGCAACCTGAGCGATTGAATCTCCAAAGCAGTGTCTTATCGACACCTAAAGCCACGGCAGCAGCCGAAAGCGTACCGCGCCGTTCGATAAACAATCGAACACGCTCCGCCAGCCCTTCGTCGCGCATAACCTTCGGCATTTACACTTTCCCCAGTATTGGCGAAAGAATAAGCCATCACACAACAAAACGCAACGGAAATATCATTTAACAGGCAATAACGTGTTTCTTGTTTTGATAAAACGAAACGCAAAGCAACTTACGAGCTGGTGCCACTTTTGGCCCGCGCGCATGTGACCGAACAAAATCAGCTGGAAACTGACTGAGTTCAGGGTGTAGCCACCAACCGAAGACCGGTATCCATTCAAGTGCGACACAAGCGGATGGCAGCCCTATACTGTATAAATATACAGTATAGGGCGTAAAGTCAAGTGGCTCGATGCGGCGCGCTACGAGGTTCCGTAACGCCCGTGGGACTCTAGCGACCACGTATGGAGGGTTTCCTTTGGTATGCCTCGGCCGCCGGTCATCGACTCGAGCTTGGCGTCGAACGCCTTTCTGCGGCTGCTCGGAATGGTCTCAAGCCATCGCCGGAGCAGCTTTTGAAATTCCTCATCGGTGCAAGCGTCATATATCTAATCGACAGCCTTGATTCGGCGTTCCAGCTTTTCGTACGCCAACTTTAGAAGCGCAGCACTTACGCTGGAGTCCACCGTAGTGCACATAACCAGAATGTGCTGCAGCTTCTGATAGTTAGTGCGTGCGTCCCCCTGCATAACCGCGTGAAAAGCGTATTCCGAGGCTCCCCCGCGCTGTTGGAGGGCTGCACGGCTTTTCCATAAGACTGAGCAACCTGAACGACTCTCGAAAAAGAGAGTCCGGGTAGCGGTTCCCGTTCAGCCAGCAGTTCCGTGATATTTCTAAGGCTCCTGCTGCCCTTGGCGCGCGAACGCTCTCATCACTATGAGATTGCCGTCCGCGTATGCGCCGTCATTGTTGACACGGTCCGCCGACCAGTCGGTATCCGCGCCAGTACTGTGAGTCAGCTCAACAAGGTCACAGGACATGTCGGATAGTCGATGAATTCGATAAAACCCGGAGTAATGGCCTCATCGACCACCTTTCCCCGTCGCAAGGCGTTTTGCCGTAACTGCAACCATTTGCGTTCGAAGCGCGTCGGCCGCTTTGTCTTGGTCCCCAATCGAGCCTTGCCTTCCGCGTGCCTTTCAAGGACATGTGCACAAGCGTCGTCCCGCGGTGCCCATCCGAGGGACGCAAGGTCCCAGCCGAGCATGCGGCAAATCTCTGCCTCGTACTCCTTTGCCATCTTGCTCTCAAGTTGTTATTGCCCGCCTGCGGTAACGGCAAATGACAAATACTTGAGGTAGATGGGTGTGAGCGCAGACTTACTTCTTGCCGACAGTGGGTGCCGCCTTGCGTCGATTGCCGCCAGATTGGGCCCCGGTCGTGGTTACGCGATGCCGTAACTGGAGGCAGTTGCCAACAGCGCATAAAACGACGGCTCTAGACGTCGGATGGAACCTCACACGAAAAACTCGGACGCAGCTCGGCTGGTTGGCTGCAATGACCGCTCGCGGGCAGAAATCGCGGAGCTGTTGGCGGAGTTGCTGGCCGACATCGTCACTGATGTGGAGGTTGTCGCTCGAGAGTTGGACCTTCGGGACGCGATGCGTGAGCGACTGCGGAGGGCGCTCGACCGCCTTGATTGTTCGCAGGTTGTTGCCCGCTCAATGCGGGCAATGGCTGCGGGATTCGGGGAAGAAGAGGCCGTCGCGGAGGTCGCGAACGCCGTGCAATTGTTCGCAGCGGAGTGGCCGGGGGACTATCCGGAGGGTGCGGTTGAGCGGCACATCTCCCGATGAGATGGGGCGGCCGCTGCTGTGGCATCGGGCATCGCTGAATTCGCCCGGGCGGCGAACGCCGTCGGAAAGCGCTCCTCGCTCGAGAAGCGTTCCTGGCTACAAAACGAGAAAAAACTTGACCGCAGGGAGGGGTCGAGACCCCTCCAGATTCATAAATATCTGACCACTTTGAAGAAGCGTTCCTTCCTTTGCTAGCGAGGGTCAGCGGCCTCTTGACCCCTCGCCAGGAACGCTCCTGGACTGGCATTAGGAACGCTTCTATTGTCGGCGAACAGGTGGGATTGCTGGCAAGGGAGTGGCCGGAGGATTATCCGGCCGGGGCGGTGGAGTGGCTGTTGGCAGCTCCGGACGTCAGACCGACGCCGATGGCGCTTGACCTTTTCGACCACGGCAAGTAGCGGCGAACACGGTTTGCGCGGCTGCTGACGACAACCGAAGAGCCGCAGATAGGCGCACTGGCGGCCCGTACACGCGCATCATTCCGAATGGCTTTTTCGAGAAATCTGCCACCCAATCCCGCCATTTTTCGACTTGCAATTAAAAGCGTTTACGCTTTGCAATCAGTTGCTTGCCGACGAAAAACTAGGGGAAACGGCTAGAAGCGTTTACACGTAAACGCTTCTATTTACGGTCGACAACCACAAAGCTCCGCCAACCCCTCTTACTCCACCGTCACCGACTTCGCGAGATTCCGCGGCTTATCCACGTCGGTGCCTCGCGCGCAAGCCGTGTGATACGCCAGCAACTGCAGCGGCACCACGTGCAGAATCGGCGACAACAGACCGTAGTGTTCCGGCATCCGGATTACGTGGATGCCCTCGTCGTTGACGATCTTCGTATCCGCGTCGGCGAAAACGTAGAGTTGGCCGCCACGCGCGCGCACTTCCTGGATATTCGACTTGAGCTTTTCGAGCAACGCGTCGTTTGGTGCGACAGTCACGACGGGCATTGCCTCGGTGACGAGGGCAAGCGGTCCGTGCTTCAGTTCGCCAGCCGGATAAGCCTCGGCGTGAATGTACGAAATTTCCTTCAGCTTCAACGCACCTTCGAGCGCGATCGGATAATGCATTCCGCGGCCGAGGAATAGCGCATGTTCCTTGCGCGAAAACTCTTCCGACCACGCGATGATCTGCGGCTCCAGCGCCAGCACGCTGTTCAGCGCGGCGGGCAAATGACGAAGCTGTCGCAAGTATTCGGTTTCCTGCTCCGGGCTCACGCGCCCGCGCTGCTTCGCGAGCGTGACGGCCAGCACGAACAGCGCAACCAGTTGCGTCGTGAACGCCTTGGTCGACGCAACGCCGATCTCGCGGCCCGCATGCGTGAGAAACGCCAATTCCGTTTGGCGCACCATCGCGCTAGTGCCGACGTTGCACACGGCGAGCGTATGCCGATGCCCAAGCGCCTGCGCATGCTTGAGCGCTGCAAGCGTGTCAGCGGTTTCGCCGGACTGCGATATCACGACCACGAGCGACCTGGGATTAGGCACCGACTCGCGGTAGCGATACTCGCTGGCTATTTCCACCTGCGTCGGAATCTTGGCGATCGACTCGAGCCAGTATTTCGCGGTGAGCCCCGAGTAGTAGCTCGTGCCGCACGCGAGGATCAGCAGATTGTCGATATCCGCGAACACGTTCCCGGCACTTTCGCCGAACAGCGAGGCTTCGAACGAATCCGATTGCGGGATCGTGTCGGAGATCGCGCGCGGCTGCTCGAAGATTTCCTTCTGCATGAAGTGACGGTACGGGCCAAGTTCCACCGCGCCGCCGTATGCCGCGACCTGACGCACCTCGCGGCGCACTTCGTTGCCCTCGCGGTCGGCAATACGCACGCCCTCGAGCGTCAATTCGCAGACATCGCCTTCTTCCAGAAAAATGAAGCGCTCCGTGCTGCCCGCGAGCGCAAGCGCGTCGGACGCAAGGAAGTTCTCACCGTCGCCGAGTCCCACCACGAGCGGCGAGCCCTGGCGCGCGCCCACCACGGTATGCGGCTGGTCTTTATGCAGCACCGCGATCGCATAGGCGCCGTGCAGTTGCGCGACCGCCTCGCGCACAGCCGCAAACAGATCGCCCCGATAAAGGCTGTGAATCAGATGCGCGATAACCTCTGTGTCGGTCTGCGAGACGAACGTGTAACCCTTGTCACGCAACGTTTCGCGCAGCGATTCGTAGTTTTCGATGATGCCGTTGTGTACCAACGCGAGCGCATCTTTCGAAAAGATCGGGTGAGCGTTGTCGGTGACCGGCGCGCCATGCGTGGCCCAGCGCGTATGGGCAATACCGGTGATGCCGCCCAAGTGGCTGTCGCGTACCTGATCGTCGAGATCGGCGACGCGCGCCACGCTGCGAGCGCGCGCCGGGCCGCCTTCACCCAGCACGGCCACGCCGCAAGAGTCGTAGCCGCGATATTCGAGGCGCCGCAATCCTTCGATCAGGACGGGGACGATATTACGTTGCGCTGCCGCGCCAACAATGCCGCACATGGTCTGTTCCTCGTTCAGTGCTGGAAGCTTGCAGGGCGCACGTCGCCCCGCGGCCGTTCCATCAACTCTTCTTTTTAGTCGGGCGTACGTAGCCCGTCTTGCTGGTTTGCGTCTTGTCGTTCAGGACCAGCGAGTCTGCCTCGACGTCCTTCCAGACCGTGGTGCCCGCCGCGATCGTCGCGCCCCGCTTCACACGCACCGGCGCAACCAGTTGCGTGTCTGAACCGACGAAAACGTCGTCTTCGATGATCGTGCGGGATTTGTTCGCGCCGTCGTAATTGCACGTGATGGTGCCCGCGCCGATGTTCACTCGCGCGCCGATATCCGAGTCGCCGATATACGTGAGGTGGTTGGCTTTCGAGCCACGGCCGAGCACCGCGTTTTTCACCTCGACGAAATTGCCGACATGCGATTCGTCGTGCAACGACGCGCCCGGGCGCAACCGCGCATAAGGCCCGAGCACGACATTCGCGCCGACTTCCGCGCCTTCGATATGCGTGAACGCATCGACCCGCGTACCCGCGCCGATGGTCGCGTTGCGTATTACGCAGTTCGGCCCGATCGTCACGTTATCAGCCAGCGTTACGCGGCCTTCGAATACGCAGTTCACGTCGATCGACACGTCGCGGCCGCACTCCAGCGTGCCGCGCACATCCACGCGCGCCGGATCGGCAAGCGTCACGCCGGACACGAGCAGCGCGTCAGCCACGTTGCGCTGATGAATCCGCTCCAGCTCGGCAAGCTGCTGCTTGCTGTTCACGCCCAAGGTTTCCCATTCGTCCTGAGACTGCGTGGTGACGACTTCGAGGCCCGCTTCAATTGCCATTTCGACCGCGTCGGTCAGATAGAACTCGCCTTGCGCGTTGTCGTTCTTCAACGCGGCGAGCCAGCCCGCAAGACGCTCGGTGGGCGCAACGATAATGCCGGTGTTGATCTCGGCAATCAGAAGCTGATCGGCGTTCGCGTCTTTCTGCTCGACGATGCGGGACACCTTTCCCTGCGAATCGCGCACGATACGGCCGTAGCCGCTCGGGTCGGCAAGCGTCACGGTGAGGACGCCATAGCCATGCTGCCCTGCGCGTTCTACCAGCGCCCGCAGCGTGTTTGCACGCGTGAGCGGCACGTCGCCGTAGAGCACGAGCGTGGGCACGGACGGATCGAGTAGCGGCAAAGCCTGTTGCACCGCGTGGCCCGTTCCGAGTTGCTGTTCCTGCACGGCGAACTGCACGTCGGGCGCGGCAACGGTTTTGCGGACCAGGTCCGCGCCGTGACCGATCACCACGACGAGCCGCGTGGGCTTCAGTGTGCGTGCAGTCTCGATGACATGGGCGAGAAGCGGCCGGCCGGCCAGAGGATGGAGCACCTTGGGAAGCGCGGACCGCATGCGCTTACCGGTGCCTGCCGCCAAAATCACGATGTTCATGGCGTCGGCATATAGACGGAGTTTGGAGCCGTCGATTCTATCATGCACGCACTTGTCAAAATGACCGCGAAAGCGGCCATTTTGCGAGCGAAAGGCAGCACGCAGACGCCATTTTTGCGAGCGTTCGAATCAAAGATCGTCGAACTGGACGATCGAGATCGGCCGCGCGGCGCCAAGCGGCGCGCCGTTATCGGCGTCGGTCGAGCAAGGTTCTTCGTCGAATGCGATGTCGCCTTGCGGATCGGCCTCGCCGGTCGCGCGCAGGCCCGCGAACGGAAACAGCTTGTGATCCATCAAGTGCGACGGCACGACATTCGACAACGCGTTGAACATATTCTCGATGCGCCCCGGAAAGCGCTTTTCCCAATCGCGAATCAGCGCCTTCATCTCAGCGCGTTTCAGATTCGGCTGGCTGCCGCACAGATTGCACGGAATGATCGGGAATTCACGCAATTCCGCATACTTTTCCAGATCGGTTTCCTTCACGTAGGCGAGCGGACGGATCACGATGTTCTTGCCATCGTCCGATTGCAGCTTGGGCGGCATGCCCTTCAGCTTGCCGCCGTAGAACATGTTCAGCAGCAACGTTTGCAGAATGTCATCGCGATGATGGCCGAGCGCGATCTTGGTCGCGCCCAGTTCGCCCGCCACACGATAGAGAATGCCGCGCCGCAGCCGCGAACACAGCGAGCAGGTGGTCTTGCCCTCCGGCACGAGCCGCTTGACGATGCTATACGTGTCCTGATTTTCGATGTGAAACGGTATGTCGAGCTGTTTCAGATACTCGGGCAACACGTGCTCGGGAAAGCCAGGCTGCTTCTGGTCCAGATTCACCGCAACGATGTCGAAGTTGATCGGCGCGCGCTCGCGCAGCCGCATCAGCACGTCGAGCATCGCATAGCTGTCCTTGCCGCCCGACAGGCAGACCATCACCTTGTCGCCGTCCTCGATCATGTTGAAGTCGCCGATCGCCTCGCCGACCTGGCGCGCAAGTCGCTTGAAAAGCTTGTTGTTCTCGTACGCTTCCTTCTGCTCGCGGCGCGTGAGCGGCGACTTCTGACGGGTCGCGGGCGTGGTGTCGTCAATGATTTCCGGAGCATTCATGGCTCAATCCTCTTTGATGCGGAAAACTTCGACGCCCACCGCGTCGCAGTCGGGATAAACATCCGGCTTTTCTGTCGAAACGCGCGCGGCCCGCACTTGCGGATGTTCGAGCATGGCCTTGACGAGGTCGTCGCACAGCGTTTCCTGCAAGTGAATATGGCCTTGCTCGACGCGGCGCGAAATGGTCGAACGCATGAAGTCGTAGTCGACCACTTCATCCAGTTTGTCCTGCACCGGCGTGGAAAGCGCGAGCGGCACGAACAGTTCGACGTTGATGACGACGCGCTGTTCGCCGCGCTTCTCGAAGTCGTGCACGCCAATGTTGATGTGCACTTCGTAATTGCGCAGAAAGAGCCGGCGGCAGTCGGCGAGCCGGGGATGCGAAAGAGCGGCAAACATGTTCGTTCCAGTCCAAAAGAGCGTGGGGGCACGCAAAGGGCGGTTCAGGCGCCCATTAGAAACCCATTAAAAACCCGTTAGAAACATCACGTCGCGCGGCAGCGGCACGAGGTGCTGCCCGCCGTCGACCACCAGCGTCGTTCCTGTGACGCCGGTTGCGTCCGCGAGATACAGTGCGGCGGCCACAATATCCTCCGGCCGCGACGCACGGCCCAAAGGCGTAACCCGGTGAGCGGCCGCGAAGCTCTCCGCCGTTTGATCGGCGGATTGCATCGTCAGACCAGGCGCGAGTCCGACTACGCGCACTTTCGGCGCCAACGCCTGCGCGAGCGCGATCGTGGCTGTCTGCAACGCTGCCTTCGACAGCGTATACGACAGGTAGTCCGGATTCATGTTGTACAACTTCTGGTCCAGCACATTGATCACAACGCTGCGCTGCGTTTCGTCGGCATGCGCGGCTTGCGGCGTCGCGTCGAACAGCATGCGAGCCAGCACGAGCGGCGCGCCGAGGTTGATCGCGGTCAGCTTCAGCAGCAGTTCGTAGCCGACGTTGCGAGGCGTGTCCTCTTCGAAACTCGACGCATTGTTGACGAGGCAAACCGGCCGGCCGAGCGCCGCGGTGCAGGCCGGCAACAGGGCCGCGACCTGAGCCTCGTCGCTCAGTTCCGCATGCAAGGCCACCGCGCCGCGGCCCATGCGTGCGATTTCGGCGACCACTTCTTCAGCTTCCCCGCGCGACGCGCCGTAATGGACGGCCACGTCCCAGCCCCGCGCGGCGAAGCCGAGCGCGAGCGAACGTCCGATGCGGCGCGCGGCGCCGGTAATCAGGACGACACGCGGCGTTTCAGGCTCGCGGGCGGCGGCGGTGTCGATAGAAGCGGTCATTTACAATGCGGGAATGAATCCGAAAGCTCACCAACCCGATAGTTTACCTGCTCCCGGCCCGAGCGCGCTTGCGCAGTCCGAAGCGCTCGTCGCGCTCATTCGAGCGGAGCTTGAAGAGGCCGGCGGCTGGTTGCCGTTCGACCGCTATATGGAGCGCGCGCTGTACGCGCCCGGACTCGGCTACTACAGCGGCGGCGCCCGCAAGTTCGGCTTGCGCGGCGACGACGGCAGCGACTTCGTCACGGCACCCGAACTATCGCCGCTCTTCGCGACCACGCTGGCGCGTCCCGTCGCCGAAGCGCTGCATGCAAGCGGTACGCGCAACGTGATGGAGTTCGGCGCCGGCACCGGCAAACTCGCGGCCGGTTTGCTGAACGCGCTCGCCGCGCTCGGCGCTGAATTCGACAGCTATTCGATCGTCGATCTGTCAGGAGAATTGCGTGAGCGTCAGCGTGAAACCATCGAAGCCGCCGCGCCTTTACACGCGGGCAAAGTGCGCTGGCTGGACGCACTGCCGGAGCGCTTCGAGGGCGTGGTGATCGGCAATGAAGTGTTGGACGCGATGCCGGTGCGGCTTTTTGCTTCCGTCGACGGCGCGTGGCGCGAACGCGGCGTTGCATGGCGCGACGGGTGGTTCGCATTCGAAGACCGCCCGGTTTCCGTATCCGCCGATATGGCATTGCTGTCCGAAATCGACACGACCGGCGGCGACTACCTTGCCGAAACGCACGACGCCGCGCGCGCCTTCACGCGCACCATCTGCACGATGCTCACACGCGGCGCGGCGTTTTTCATCGACTACGGTTTTCCGCGTCACGAGTACTACCATGCGCAGCGCGCGCAAGGCACGCTGATGTGCCACTACCGGCATCGCGCGCATGGCGATCCTTTTGTCTATCCTGGCTTGCAGGACATCACCGCGCACGTGGAATTCACGGGTATCGCCGAAGCGGGCGTTGAAACCGGAGCCGATCTGCTGGGCTTCACGTCGCATGCCCGCTTTCTGCTGAACGCGGGCATTACGGATGCGTTGTCCGAAATCGATCCCGCCGACACAGCGCGCTTTTTGCCCGCGGCGAACGCGGTGCAGAAGCTGTTGTCGGAGGCCGAAATGGGCGAGCTATTCAAGGTGATCGCGTTCTCACGCGGACTGGAAGACACGCTGCAGGCGTTTTCCAGCGGCGACCGGTCGCACACGCTGTAATGCGGGGGTACGCGCGATGATCCGCTGGCTGTTGACCACTTTCGTTGCCCTCGCGGTGCTGTCGGCTTGCTGGCCGTGGCTTCGAAAGCTCGGCATTGGACGAATGCCCGGCGACGTCAGCGTGCGTCTGTTCGGACGCGAATATCACTTTCCGTTTATGTCGACGTTGTTGCTGTCGATGTTGCTGTCGCTTATCGCGAGGCTCCTGTAAAGCCGCCGCACGGTTGATCACTACAGCGACAGCTCGGCAAGTTCTTTCACGAACACCGCCGGTGCACTAACCCGCCGTTTCGCTCACTCGAGCGCCGCGGCCACAGCGCGCACGCGTTCCTGATGCACGGCGTCCTTGATGCCGGCCGGCGTATCGGCGAGCCTTTTGGCGACGGCGCCTGCATCCACGCCGCGCGCTGCGACGAGCGCGACTCGCAGACGCTCCGCTTGCGGATACTCCCGCGCTTCGAAACCAAGGCGGCCGCGCGCGTCCGCCTCGCACGCCTGCAACGCTTCTGCGAAACGCGAAGGCTTGCGTATCGCGTCGCAGCGCTCAAGCAGCCTCACGAGCGCAGCGGCGCCCATTTCCGTCACGCGATGGATGTTGCCGTGTTCGCGCGCGACCAGCACCGCGAGGTCGCGACATTCGTTCGGAACACGTAAGCGCTCGCACAAAGGCTTCAGCAGATCCACGCTGCGTCCTTCGTGGCCGATATGCCGCGGCAGAATATCTTCGGGCGTGGTGGCTTTGCCGAGGTCATGCGTGAGCGCCGCAAACCGCACGGGCAGCGCATAACCCTGCTGCGCGGCGTGGTCGAGCACCATCATTACGTGCACGCCCGTATCGACTTCCGGGTGATAGTCGGCGCGCTGCGGTACGCCGAACAGCGCGTCGATCTCCGGCAGAATCCGCGCCAACGCGCCGCAATCGCGCAGTACTTCGAACATGCGCGACGGCTTCTTCTCCATCAAACCGCGCGACACCTCCTGCCATACGCGTTCGGCGACGAGCGCGTCCACTTCGCCGTCCGCCACCATCTTTCGCATCAGCGCGAGCGTCTCAGGCGCGACGGTGAAATCGGCGAAACGCGCGGCGAAGCGCGCAATCCGCAAGATGCGCACCGGATCTTCGAGAAACGCATCGCTGACGTGACGGAAGAGCTTTGCCTCCAAGTCGCGCTGACCGCCGAATGGATCAATCACCGGGCCTGTGAGTTCGCCTCCCGGACGCACCTCGCGAGCCATTGCGTTGATCGTCAGGTCGCGGCGCGCAAGGTCTTCTTCGAGCGTCACGTCGGGCGCGTAGAAGAACTGGAAGCCGTGATAGCCCGCCGCGGTTTTTCGCTCTGTACGCGCGAGCGCGTACTCCTCGTGCGTCTGCGGATGCAGGAACACGGGGAAGTCCTTGCCGACCGGACGGTAGCCCTGCGCGACCATCTGCTCGGGTGTTGCGCCGACCACCACGTAATCGCGATCCTGAACCGGCACACCCAGCAATTCGTCGCGAATGGCGCCGCCCACTGCATAGATATTCATCGGCATTCGTCTAGATACGCAACGGCGTGCGTCTCGCTGAACGCGTCGTCGATCCAGGCTTTCACGGCGGGCACGGCCATGACCCGTCGCATATACGCCGACGACGTCTCGGACAACGCCGGTTGCCACGTGTTGAAGCGCATGACCACCGGCGCGTACATTGCGTCAGCGATGGTGAACTCGCCGAACAGGAACGGACCGCCATATGTGTCCAGACAGTCGCGCCAGATCGCCTCGATACGCGCGATGTCGGCCAGCACACCCGGCGTTGCATTCTTGCCGGGGAACGACGCGCGAATGTTCATCCACATATGCGAGCGCAATTCTCCGAAACCAGAATGCATCTCGGCGCTCACACTGCGGGCATGCGCCCGCGCCGCCGGGTCGCGCGGCCACAACGCGTGCTGAGGAAAGCGCTCAGCCAGCGTCTCGGCAATTGCCAGAGAATCCCAGATGGCAAGGCCCGTATCGTCGATCAGACAGGGAATCTTGCCGGGGCCCTTCGGCGCATGAGCCAGCACGGCAGCGTTGGTGCCGGGCTGGTCCAGATGAATCAGGATTTCGTCGAACGCAATCCCAAAATGCTTGAACAGCAGCCACGGACGCATCGACCACGACGAATAGTTCTTGTCACCAATAAGCAGCTTCATGCGGGTTCGTATGAGGAAGAAATTAAGAAAGTTCAGCGGCCCGCGCTCGCGCGAAACGCATCGAAACGCGAGCGTGCCGACGCCCCGCTCAGATAGACCGGCGCGATGGTTTCGAGGCTGGCCGGCTCGAGACCAAGCTCGGGTGCGAGCGGCCGGGTCAGCACGTTATCGACTTTCATCGAGTCGAGATTGTCGCGTGTGAGGACAGGTTCACCGGGTGCCATTTCGAAGGTCATTGCCTGCATGCGAGCCAGCATTTCCGGCAAACGGATGATGCTCGCGTGCCTGCCGATCACATCGCCGCAATATTTGACGAGCTCTTCGAGCGAATAGACGCTCGGGCCGCCAAGCTCGTAGGTTTTGCCGCTGGCCGCATCGAGATCGAGCACGTTCACGATCGCCTTGGCGACGTCGCCGACATACACCGGCTGAAACTTCGCGTCCGGCATCGCGAGCGGAATCACCGGGAAAATGCGCTGCAAGAAAGCGAACTTGTTGAGAAACTGGTCTTCCGGACCGAACACGACGGATGGTCGAAAAATCGTCCACGCAAGATTCGACGCGTGCACGGCTTTCTCGCCGTCGCCCTTCGAGCGCGCGTACATGCTCGGGCCGTTCGAGTCGGCGCCCAGCGCGCTCAGATGAATTAGCCGATGCACGCCCTTGCCTTCGCAAGCCGCCGCAATTCTGGTCGGCAGTTCGACGTGAGCGCGCGCGAATTCCGGACCGTATGGTGTGCGGCGCTTGCCATGCAGCGTGCCGACGAGATTGATCACACAGTCGGTTTCCTCGACGAAGCGAGCGAGTTGAACTGGATCGAAGACGTCGGTCTCGATCACGTCGATAGGAAGCAGCGTGAGATGGCGAGCGTTATAGCGTCGCCGTGTGGCGATGCGCACGTCTTTGCCCATTTCAACAAGGGCGTTGACGAGATGGCTTCCGATGAAACCGGAACCGCCAATGATCGCAATGGCTTTGTGTCGCATTTTCGACTCCCTGGTGGAAGCCGCGGCAACGGCTGGCGTGGCGCACCGCTACCTCGCACCGAGGCAGCGGCGGCACGGCGCTTACGGTGCGATGTAACCCAGACGCGCCTTCAGCGATTGCGGACGGCCTTCGAACAATGCCGCGTAGTAGACCGTGTTGGACAACACATTCTTCACATAGTCACGCGTTTCCTGGAAGGGAATCGCTTCGGCGAAGATCGCGCCTTCAACCGGATGCTGCAACGTCTGCCGCCAGTTACGCGGACGGCCCGGCCCGGCGTTGTAACCCGCGGTGGCCAGCACGGCGGAACCATCGAACTGATTGTAGATCATCGACAGGTAGTTCGTGCCCAGCAGGATGTTGGTGTTGATGTCGTTCATCTGCTCGCGCGAAATCGGGCCGAGGCCAATCTTCTTTGCGACGAGTTGCGCGGTGCCGGGCATCAGCTGCATCAAACCGCCCGCGCCGACTTCGGAACGCGCGTTAATGATGAAGCGCGATTCCTGGCGAATCAGCCCGTACGCCCATTCAACGTCGAGGCCGCTCGACTGCGCATCCCGTTCGACGATATCGCGGAACGGCGACAAATAACGCAGCGAGAAATCGTGTTCGGTTTTCGTGCGGTCGGCGGTGTTGACGGTTCGGTCATACAACTGGATACGGCGCGCGTATTCGGCGGCGGCAAGCAGCTGACGGTCGCTCATGGTGCGCAGCGGCCAGTTCCACTCGCGATTGCCTTCGAGCCGCAAGTTCAGCGCGTAGAAGCGCTGCGCCAGATCGAAACCAGGCGTGTTGCCGGCCTGCTGGACTTCGGAATCGGTCACCATGGTTTTAGGCGGCACCGAAATCTTCTGCCCGAGTTCTTCAGCGGCCAGTTGCCCGTAGAAGTTGAAACCCTGCGAGATCGACTCGAATTCCTGGTTGGCCGTGGTCGTGTCGCCAGCCTGCTTGAGCGCACGGGCATGCCAATAAACCCACGACGGCTGATTGCGCAGCGCCACCGGCATCTGCTCGATCGACCAGCGCACCATGTTCCAGTCTCCGGCAAGCAGCGCCGTGCGCGTGCGCCATTCATACGCGGGATTCGAGAGCGGCGCGTTTGCCGACAGCCTGTACCAGTCGGTTGCGCTCGGCATCTGTTTGGCCGCCGCCTGATAGGCAATGGTGCCCCAGCCGATCGCGCGTTCGGGCGAATTCAGCGACGGCGCGACAGACGCGAACGTGGCCGCGGCCATGGCCGGATCGTTGCGGGCCATGCGCGTGATCGCGAGCAGCGCGAGTTGATGCGATTGCGCATCGGGACTGACACCGCGCGCGAGCAACAACGGCGGCGTACTGGTAGCCTGGCCGAACAGCACCGGATCGGGCGCCTGGTCGCCCAGCGCGTCGACCAGCTTGCTGCCGGTATTCGGATAGTTCTGTTCGTACGCGAGACGGATCTGTTGCCAGATGTCGTCGGTGCTGAACTGCTTGTTCACGCCGAGCACCGTGATCAGATCGACGCAGCCGTCGCCGTACCATTTCGGATCGACGAGCAGCGCGCGCGCCGCGTCCGCGACATTCTCGCCGCGCGATGCACGCGATTCGAGCGCGTAGCACTTGACCTGCGTATCGTCGTTCAGCACGAAGCGCGCATATTGCTGGTCGAAGTTGCGCCAATCGTGGCGCGTGCCGAGCACCGTGAGGTAGTCGTTGCGCATGCGGTCGGCGATCGCCTGGCCGTCGTACTTCTGCAGGAACGCGAGCACCGGCGCGTCTGGCGCGTCGACGCGCGCATGGCCGCCGGAATCGAAGAGCTGCGGCTTGATCTGGAAGTACTCCAGATACGAAGGCGCCGGATAGCTCGGGATCATGCTCGCCAACTGCACCGCACGAGCCGCGTCGTTATTGCGGGCGGCCTCGCGCAACTGGACGAAAATCTGATCGTCGTTGGTGAGCTGCGAAATGGGAAGAGGCTTGACGGCTGATGCCGTGCTACATGCGACGAGCGCCGCTGCGGCTAACGCCATGCCTGCCGCGCGATATACTCGATAAAGACTTTTTGACATCGTTGTTTCTGGAGCGCGAATTGAACCCAAGCATAGCATGCAACCCTGTCGCGGAATCGAAAAAGGCGCTGCGTCGAATGCTATTGGAAGCAAGGCTACAAGCGGCTTCCGAGCCGACTAACAATGCCGCGCTCGGACGCTGCGTTCTCGATGCGCTCAAGCATTTCGACGTGCAAAGCGTCGGGTTCTACTGGCCGCTCGCAGGGGAATTCGATGCACGCGCAGCGATCTCCATCTGGCTCACGGGCAGCACGCAACGCGAGGCCAGCCTGCCCATCATCAAGGAACGCGGGCTGCCGCTCGAGTTCCACGCATGGTCGCCGGATACGCCGATGAAGATCGGCCACCACAAGATCGCAGAGCCCACCACAGGGCGAATGGTAACGCCCGAGCTACTGCTCGTTCCCTGCGTGGGTTTCGATGCCGACGGCTACCGGCTCGGTTATGGCGGCGGCTACTACGACCGCACGCTCGCCGGCTGGCCCGGAGCGAAGAAGCCGATTACGGTGGGTGTGGCGTATGAAGCATGCCGCACCTCGGCACTGGAGCGCGAGGTGCATGACATCCCGCTCGACATGATCGTGACCGAAGCGGGGCTTCATGCGCGGAGCGTCGGCTAGGTGCGTCTGAAGAGCGACCGGTAACACAGCGCTTGGCGCGGCTTGCACGCAGCCAGGAAACTCATGCCTCGCAGGCGCGCGTCTCAGCGCCTCACATTTATAACGACGCCGCCGCGCGCGCGGCTGTGTCGTACATCCCAGACGCGTTTCTCATCAGTTGCGCCGCGTCGCCAATCTGTTCGTTGGTGAGGCCGCTTTCCTTCAGCGTCGAGATGAGGCAACTCTCGCGCACCTCCCGATACTTCAGACACAGCGCACGGCCCGCTTCCGTCGCCGAAAAAAACACTTCCTTGCCGGTCTTTTCGCTTTTTACATACCCTCTAGCTACGAGCTTCTTCAACGCATAGGTCGCGACGTGCGTATCTTCTATGTTGAGGACGAAGCAGATGTCGGCCAGTTTTTTGCGGCGCTCGCGATGACTCACGTGATGCAGCAGCGAGACCTCGATTGCGGTCATGTCCTTGTCCCCGGCCGCCGACATGCAGCGCACCATCCATCGGTTGAATGCGTTGCCGGCCATGATGAGCGCGTACTCGAGCTCGGACAGTTCCGCGCTCGTGTCCGACACGAGATGTTCGGACGAGACGATCTTGGTGGGATGCCGCGACATGTGAATTTCTCAGAAAAACGGGATGGAGAGTGTCGGGAGTGTACGACGAGCGGCTCACGGCGGCGAGCCTGGCGAAAACTCTTATTGATAAATTGTTGATATTTTATTGACAATGTACGCTTCAAACGTCGCGTAGCCATGCCCCACGGTTTCTGACGGCGTTCAACGCAGAACTCTTCGACTTCTTCGGGTCTTCAAGCCATGAGCCAACCCAGAATTTTTCCGCTCGGCGACGCCGCGCTTGTCTGCGAGGCGCCCCCTCCCGCGACGCTGGACTGCCAGCGCCGCGTGTGGGCGGCCGCCGAAATGGCGCAGCACTGGCCTCATGTGCTCGAAGTCGTGCCGGGCATGAACAATCTGACGCTCGTGTTCGATCCCGTCGAAGCCGACCGCGACGCGCTGACGGCCCGGCTACAGGAAGCCTGGCAAGCGGTCAGCGCAACGCCCGCGCCGGGTCGCGAAGTCGAAGTCCCGGTTCAGTACGGCGGAGAGTTCGGCCCCGACCTCGGTGCAGTGGCGAACCACACCGGTTTGAGCGTGCGCGAGGTGATCGAGCGGCATTCGGGTGGCGAATACGTGGTCTTTTTCCTCGGCTTCCAGCCGGGCTTCGCCTATATGGGCGGACTGGAAGAAGCGCTGCATACGCCGCGCCGCGCGTCGCCGCGACTCGAAGTGCCGGCCGGTTCGGTCGGCATCGGCGGGGAGCAGACGGGCATTTACCCGGCCACGTCGCCCGGCGGGTGGCAACTGATTGGCCGCACCGAACTGCCGCTGTTCGACCCAACGCGCCGCCCGCCCACCTTGTTGCAGCCGGGCGACCGGGTGCGCTTCACGATTGCGGGGATACACGCATGATCGACGTGATTCGCGCAGGTCTGCTGACCACGATTCAGGACCTCGGCCGTCACGGCTACCGGCATCTGGGCGTCGCGATGGGCGGGGCGCTCGACCGCCTGTCGCTGGAAGTCGGCAACCGGCTGGTCGGCAACCGGCCCGACGCCGCGGGCCTCGAAATCACCTTCGGCCCCACCGTGCTGCGCTTCCTGCGGGCGACGCGAGTGGCCATCACCGGCACTGAATTCGGCGCGACGCTCGACGGCAAGCCGGTCTACTCGTGGTGGAGCCTGCCCGTGAAGGCCGGCCAGGAGCTGGTACTGAACGCGGCGAAGCGCGGCATGCGCGGCTACGTGTGCATCGCGGGCGGCATCGACGTATTGCCGATGCTCGGCTCGCGCAGCACCGACCTTGCGGGTCACTTCGGCGGTCTCGGGGGCCGGGCGCTGCGCGACGGCGACCGCCTGCCGGTCGGCGCGCCGCCGCAGCGCACACACGTCGGCTTCTCTCCCGAGGCGCCGGAATTTGGCGTCAAAGCGCCTGCCTGGTGCAAGTTCGTACTCGTGGACGAACCGCTGCGGCGCGGCCGTCATCCGACAGGCGTGCCTTGGGCGGTCCCGATTCGCGTGTTGCGCGGCCCGGAGTACGAAAGTTTCACCGAAGAAGCACATGAGTCTTTCTGGTCCGACGAGTGGCTGGTCACGCCGAACAGCAACCGCATGGGCTACCGGCTCGCCGGCACGGAACTGAAGCGCAAAGTCAAAGCGGATCTGCTGTCGCACGCGGTGCTGCCGGGCACGATCCAGGTGCCGCCGAACGGCCAGCCGATCGTGCTGATGAGCGACGCACAGACTACCGGTGGCTATCCGAAGATCGGCGCGGTCATTCAGGCCGACTTGTGGAAACTCGCTCAGGTGCGGCTGAATGCGGCGGTCCGCTTCATTCCGACCACGCCCTACGAAGCGCGCCACGCGTTACTGGAAGAGCGCACCTATTTGCGGCAAATCGACGCCGCCATAGCAATGCATGAAGAACGTTGCGCACGGCAGATGACCGCCGCAGCGTTGTGACAATGACCGCCCACAAGCCTGGCGCGTCGCGCCCGGCCTTTCGAGGGGCAAGAAAACTTGGGGCGGCCCGGCGTTTTCTTGAGAGTAGAGGAACATCATGGAAATCGATCTGAACGCCGACCTCGGCGAAGGCTGCGGCTCCGACGAGGCGCTGCTCGACCTCGTCAGCTCCGCGAATATCGCGTGCGGCTGGCACGCGGGCGGCGCCAACGCCATGCGTGACTGCGTGCGATGGGCGGTACAAAAAGGCGTGTCGATCGGGGCGCATCCGAGCTTCAACGACCCGGAGAATTTCGGCCGCAAGGAGATGGACTTGCCGGCGGCCGACATTTACGCGGGCGTGCTTTATCAACTTGGCGCGCTGTCGGCAATCGCGCAGGCCGAGGGCGGGCGCATCGCGCACGTGAAGCCGCACGGCGCTCTTTACAACCAGGCCGCGCGCGACGCGAAGATCGCCGACGCGATCGTTTCGGCCGTGCATGACTTCGATCCGTCGGTCGCGGTTTTCGCGCTTGCCAACAGCGGTCTCGTGACGGCCGCGCGCAACGCGGGGCTGACCGCCATCGAAGAAGTATTCGCCGATCGCGGCTATCGCGCCGACGGCTCGCTCGTGCCGCGCAAGGAGCCCGGCGCGCTGCTCGAAGATGAAGACGAAGTGCTCGAACGCACCCTTGCAATGGTGCGCGAGCAGCGGGTGCGCGCCGTCGACGGTCAATGGGTGCCGCTCAACGCGCAGACCATTTGTCTGCACGGCGACGGCCCGCATGCGCTCGCGTTCGCGCGGCGCATCCGCAGCGCGCTCCAACAGGCCGGTATCGAGGTGCACGCGGCCGGCGCAGCAAGCGTCTGAAGTACGCGCCGCCGCATCCTGGTCATGTCCTGAACGCCCCGCTACATGCGGGGCGTTCGCCAGGTGCGAGAGGTTATGCAGAGATTCGCAGTATCCGCAGTCGATTCATCGCAGTGAATGCAGGTGCAGGTGCAGTGCGTAGCAACGCGGCCGTCAAGAGCCGCGGAAACAAAACGGCGCGCGGATCGCCACGCGCCGGCCCATGTTAGCCGTCACAAGCGGCGACGTTGAAACCTGTTTGGAGATCCAGATGCAGACAACAGTCAGTCTATGGCCGCTCATCGGCGTGGCCGTCATCATCGTTGGCTTTTTATTGCGGTTCAATCCGATGCTGATCGTGGCAGTCGCCGCGATCATTACCGGGCTGGCCGCGCATTTTCCGGTCGAGAAGATCCTCGCCGAGATCGGCACTGGTTTTATCAAGACGCGCAACATTCCGTTGATCATTCTTCTGCCGCTCGCGGTAATCGGCCTGCTGGAACGGCATGGCCTGCGCGAGCGCGCGCAGACGTGGATCAGCGGCATCAAGGCCGCCACGGCCGGGCGCCTGCTGATCGTTTATCTGCTCGTGCGCGAGCTGACTGCGGCAGTCGGGCTGACCGGGCTCGGCGGGCATCCGCAGATGGTGCGCCCGCTCATCGCGCCGATGGCCGAAGGTGCAACCGAAACCCGTTTCGGCAAGATCAGCGACGCCGTGCGCTTCAAGCTGCGGGCGTTTTCAGCGGCAACGGACAACGTGGGCCTCTTCTTCGGCGAAGACATTTTCGTTGCGTTCGGTGCGATCGTGCTGATGACCACCTTCCTTAAGGAGGCGGGCATTATCGTCGAGCCGATCCACGTCGCGGTCTGGGGCATTCCCACTGCAATCTGTGCATTCCTGATTCACGGCTTCCGCCTGTATCTGCTTGACCGCAAGCTCGACCGCGAATTGCGCGGCAACGCCCGCGCGGGCAATGCCACCGTATCGTCGACGCAATCCGCTGCAGGAGACAAAGCATGACGCTCTCGATCACCTATCTTTTCTGGCTGTTGGGCGTGGTGCTGCTGATCGTCGGCGGCATGATCGTCATGGACAAGGAACATCCGCGCCGCCTGACGGCCGGCGGCTTCTGGATTCTTTATGCGCTGATCTTTCTGATCGGCGACAAACTGCCGCCCGCAGTGGTCGGCGTCGCAGTGATCGTGATGGCGCTGATTGCAGGCTTCGGCGGGGTCACCGCCGGCAAGCCCAGAGTTTTGTCGCTCGAAGCGCGCAAGGCGAGTGCCGCGCGCCTGGGCAACAAGCTGTTCGTGCCCGCGCTGACGATTCCGGTGATCACCGTGATCATCACCTTGTCGGCGAGCCACCTCGTGTTCGGCGGCGTTCCGCTGATCGAGAAGGCCAACGTCACGTTGATCGGCTTCGGCATCGGCTGCGTGATCGCGCTCGCGATTGCATGCGTGCTGACGCGCGACACCGTCGGGCAGTCGATGAAGGAAACGCGCCGCCTCGTCGACGCGCTCTCCTGGGCCGCCGTATTGCCGCAAATGCTCGGCATGCTCGGCCTCGTGTTCTCGGACGCGGGTGTCGGCAAAGCTGTCGCTCACGTGACCACCGCGTATATCAGCCTCGACTACCGGTTTATCGCAGTGGCCGTGTATTGCATCGGCATGGCGCTTTTCACGATGGTCATGGGCAACGGCTTCGCCGCGTTTCCGGTCATGACGGGCGGCGTCGGCGTGCCGATTCTCGTCGGCGTGTTCCATGGCAATCCGGCCGTGATGGTGGCAATCGGCATGTTCTCGGGCTACTGCGGCACGCTGATGACGCCGATGGCCGCGAACTTCAACATGGTGCCGGCGGCCTTGCTGGAACTGCCGGATAAGAACGCCGTTATCAAGGTCCAGATACCTACCGCGCTGACCTTGCTGGTGGTGAACATCTTCCTGCTCAACTTCCTGATGTTCATGTAAAGGGCTTCGTAAAAGCGTCCGTAAAAGCAGCAATTTCCGATGTGTCGCGCGACGCTTTCGCGACACATCGGCGAAGCACCTCAAACAGGAAAAACCTGCAAGGGAAATAGGATGCGTCCGATCGTCGGTCCGTGATGCCGATCATAAGATGCTGGACCATCTCCTATCCACACGCGCCGGCGCGTGCAACGCGCGCCGCCGGAGCCTTTCCCGCAGGTTTCCATGGAACGTCAACCTCAGCGCACCGGCGCGCATTCCGCGCCGCCGTCATCCAGCGTTACTTCGCTCGTGAATGCCGCGCTTGGCGCGCATCAGGCCGGCCGGCTCGACACCGCCGAGTCCACCTACCGCGAGATCCTGGCGCCCGCGCCGACGAATTCGCAGGCTTTGCATTATTTCGGGGTACTGCATTATCAGCGCGGGCAATACGCGGACGCCGCTGCGCTAATGAGCAACGCGCTCAAATACGACCGTCACGACGCCGCCTGCTGGAGCAACCGCGGACTCGCCGCCGCCGCGCTCGGCCATCTCGACGAAGCCACCATCTGTTATGACCAGGCGTTGCAACTACAACCCGATTTCGCCGACGCGCGCAACAATTTCGGCACCGCGTTGCAGGCGCAAGGCGCGTTGGACGAAGCGGTCGAGCAATATCGGCTTGCAATCGCGTCGAACCCTGCACTGGTCGATGCCCATCTGAATCTGGGCACGGCGCTCGGCAAACTGGGGCGTTTCGCGGAAGCGCTGGTGTGCTATCGCGACGCCTTGCGAGTCGATCCGGCTTCAGCGGAAGCGCACTTCAACGCGGGCAATGCCTACACGGCGCAGGGCGAGCGCGAGGCGGCCGTCGCGAGCTTTGAGCGCGCGCTCGCGTTGCGCCCGGATTACGCCGAGGCGCACATCAACCTGGGTAGCGCGATAGGCAAGCATGGCGACTATGCGGGCGCGGAGTCGCACTACCGCCGCGCGGTTGCAATCGCGCCGAATCCGACCAATCTCGTGTGCCTGGGCGGCTCGCTCGGCGCGCAGGGACGCCTCGACGAAGAGGAGACGTTCTATCGCGAAGCGCTCGCCCGCGATCCGCATTACGCCGACGCCCATCAGAACCTTGCCTGGCTGCTGCTCAAGCGCGGCGATTTCAAGCAGGGTTGGGCCGAGTTTGCGCTGCGCTGGCGTAAGAGCGATTACGAAGCGCTCGCGATTCCGGGCGTGGCCGAATGGCGCGGCGAACCGCTCAACGGGCGTCGTGTGTTGATCGTCGGCGAGCAGGGTTTTGGAGATCATTTCCAGTTCCTGCGTTTTGCGCGCTTGCTGCACGAACGCGGCGCCACAGTAGACGTCTGCGTGCGCGAGCCATTGCTGAGTCTTGTTCAACGCATGCCGGGCGTACATAACGCGTTCAGCGGTAAACCGGCGCAGAACTACGCGGAGCTGAACTACGACTTCTGGGTTCCCATGACGAGCCTGCCGTCATGCGTCGGCACTGAGTTATCTACCATCCCGGCCGAAGTGCCGTATCTGTTCGCGCACCACGCCAAGGTCAAAACCTGGCGCAAGATACTGAAGAAAACCGGCGATGCAAAGCGCAGAGCGGGTCTCGTGTGGGCAGGCAGTCCGGCGTTCGGCAACGACCGCTATCGGTCAATGGCGCTTGCCGATTTGCACGCGCTCGCAGATGTCGCCAATGTGGACTGGTATCCGTTGCAGAAGGGTCCGGCGCACGCGCAACTCGCCGCCGCGCCGCAAGCCTTCCGCACGCACGATTTCAGCGGCGAGTTGAACGACTTTGAAGACACAGCCGCGCTGATCATGAACCTCGATCTGGTGATCGCCGTCGACACCGCCGTCGCGCATCTGGCCGGCGCGCTCGGCAAGCCGGTGTGGCTGCTGCTGCCGGCCAATTCAGACTGGCGCTGGCTTGAAGAACGGAGCGACTCGCCGTGGTATCCGGGAATGCGGCTGTTCCGGCAAAAGGTACTGGGCGAATGGGCGGAGGTGGTGACGGAAGTGATCAGCGCAATCGATCCCGCGCCGTAGATCGCGCATCGCTTCACCCCGCATCCACCACAAACCCATGTTGTCGCAAAAGCTGCAGAACACCTTTGCGGCCACCCAGATGCAACGCGCCGATCGCCACGAACACCGGTTTGTTCGGCGCGGCGATCTGCAGCATGCGCGAGACGAAGCGCCGGTTGCGCGCGTACACGATCCTGTCGTCTATCGAGTTGGACACCTGCTTGTCGCGCGCCAGCTTTTCGGTTTTCGCGGCCTCCCAGGCGGCGATTGCATCTGCATCGCCAACACGCCACAGACGGTGCAAGGTCCGCACGTCCTCGACGTTTTGCGCGGGCGTCTGCATCAGATCCTGCGCGAGCATCTCGCGTTGCTGGGCGAGCGTGAGTCCGGTGAAGGCGCGCATCTGCTGCGGCAGGGTTTCAAGGCCGATGATCTTGCCACGTGTGCGCAGATATACGTTCTGCAACTGCGCTTCGGTGCCGTACTCGGTCTGCAAGCCGGCGCTGAGCGAGTCGTAGGTTTCGACCAGCAGCGAGGCGAGCCACGGGCGCATCTTTTTGATTTCATCCAACGCCGCGGGATTGCCGCGCAGACGAAACGCGAGCTTGCGCCACAGCGGCTCCGGCAAGAGGCCGGGAAGGCAGTCGCGGCGGCACACGCCGTACTTGGAAACATCGTCTTGCGAAACGAGTAGTTCGTCCGGCGATAGTTCGAGCGCAAGCGTCGGCGAAGCAGCCAACGCGCCCATGATCGGCGGACGAAACGGCTGAGCCGGCGGGTAATCGGCGGGATCGCCCACGTGCAGTGTGCCCAGCACGTAGATGGTGGTAGCACCGCGAGTCGCGACGTAGAACGGCATACGCGCCGGTTGCAGACGCACGGGTCCGCTCGCAGTCGTACCGGGTGTGGCAGGTGGCGGGTTGAAGCCCGGCAGCGCGGCGCGTGGCTCCGAGGGCGCGTGCGGCACCGGCAACGCGGGACGCACACCTTGCGTGGTTGAATTGACGCCAGCCGTGGGTGTATTGGCCGCGGCGCCGGCAGCATGCGCGCGGCCGATCGGTGCCGCGGAGAAATACAGAACGGAACAAACGCCGACGAGCGCGGCACCGGTCAGTGCACGCGCCCGCAAGCTTCGCATGAAGGCAGCGCGGCGGCCGCCTTCACGCGAGCGGCGCGCAAGACGACGCGCCGCCAGCGCATCAGGCATCCACGTCCCCCACCTCCTCGGCGCGGTGACACGACACCTGACGGCCATCCACTTCACGCAGCTTCGGCTCTTCGCTGCGGCAACGGTCGATCACATAGGGGCAGCGCTGATGAAACGTGCAGCCCGAAGGCGGATTCAGCGGCGAAGGCATCTCACCTTGCAGCTTGATCTTGATCGTGCGATCCGCCTCGAAGATCGACGGCGTCGCCGACATCAACGCGCGCGTGTAGGGATGCCGCGGCTTCGAGAAAATCCGCTTCTTGTCGCCGAGTTCGGCCACGCCGCCGAAGTACATCACCATCACGTCGTCGGCAATATGCTCGACCACTGACAGATTGTGCGAGATGAACACATAGCTTGTCTTGAACTCCTGCTGCAGATCCATGAAGAGGTTCAGAATCTGCGCCTGGATCGACACGTCGAGCGCCGACACGGGTTCGTCGGCGACAACGATCTGCGGGTCGAGAATCATCGCGCGGGCAATTGCCACGCGTTGACGTTGACCGCCCGAGAACATATGCGGATAGCGCTTCGCATGTTCCGGACGCAGGCCGACAGTGCGCATCATTTGAGCGATGCGTTCCGCACGTTCCGTTACGCTCAGTTGGGAGTTGATCGCGAGCGGTTCGCCGAGCGTCTGCTCCACAGTCTTGCGCGGGTTGAGCGACGCAAACGGGTTCTGAAACACCATCTGCACGCGCCGCCGCAGCGCCGCGATTTTCGCGTGATCCGCGCCAGCCACGTCTTCACCGTCGATCAGCAAACGGCCCGCACTGGGCGCTTCGATCATGGTCAGCTGGCGCGCGAGCGTCGACTTGCCGCAACCGGATTCGCCGACCACGGCGAGCGTCTTGCCGCGCTCGAGCGCGAACGACACGCCGTTGAGCGCCTTCACCGTGCCCGTTGCGAACATGCCGCGTTTGACCGTGTAATAACGTGCGAGCTTGTCGGCGACCAGCACGTGATCGCCCGCATGGTCCGACTGGCGCCGCGTTTCAGGTACTGCGTTCATCGTGCGCCTCCATGTGTGTGAACGTTCGCGTCGCCGCTCAGGTTCAAGGGTTTGATGCAGCGCACGCGCGCCACTTCGGCGTGACCTTGCATGGGCGCGAGCGCGGGGCGTCCCTTGTTGCAGTCGTCGACCATGTACTTGCAGCGCGGGGCAAACAGACACCCTTTCGGGCGATCGTCGCGTCCCGGCACCATGCCCGGCAGAGCGGCGAGTCGCACGGCACCCACGTTGTGCTCGGGAATCGCGGCCAGCAACGCTTCCGTGTACGGATGATGAGGCGCGGCGAAGATATCTGGCACCTTGTTCGTCTCGATCACTTCGCCAGCGTACATGACCGCGACGCGCTGCGCGACCTCGGACACCACCGCGAGATCGTGCGAAATCAGCACGAGCGCCATGCCGCGCTCTTTCTGCAAGCGCATCAGCAGTTCCATGATCTGCGCCTGGATCGTTACGTCGAGCGCGGTGGTCGGCTCGTCAGCGATCAACAGCTTTGGGTTGCAGGCAATGGCCATGGCGATCATCACGCGCTGGTTCATGCCGCCCGACATCTGATGCGGAAACGCGCCAATGCGGCTCTTCGCGTCCGGAATGCCGACCTGATCGAGCAGTTCGAGCGCGCGCTTGTCGAGCGCGGCGCCGCGCAGCCCTTCGTGCAGCTTCAGCACTTCCTTGATCTGATAGCCGACCGTGTAGCTCGGATTCAGACTCGTGAGCGCGTCCTGGAACACCATCGCGATATCTTTGCCGATGATCTTGCGGCGTTCCTTCGCCGATGCCTTCAGCAGATCGCGGCCGTTGAACGTGATTTCGTCCGCCGTGACCTTGCCGGGGGCGTCGATCAGTCCCATCAACGCCATCATCGTCACGCTCTTGCCCGAACCCGATTCGCCGACAACGCCGAGCACTTCGCCCGGCGCGACGTCCAGATTGATCCGGTCGACAGCAGGCAGTCCGTTGAAATTGACCGCCAGATTGCGGATGGTCAGTAGATTGTCCATTTATGCCATCCGTTTCAGTTTGGGATCGAGTGCGTCGCGCAGCCCGTCGCCGAGCAGATTGATGGCGAGCACCGAGATCAGGATGGACAAACCAGGCATCGTGACGATCCACCATGCGCTGTCGATGTAGTCACGCGCCGAGGCCAGCATCGCGCCCCACTCCGCCGACGGCGGTTGCACGCCGAGGCCGAGGAAGCCGAGCGCGGCCGCATCCAGAATCGCCGACGAAAAGCCGAGCGTTGCCTGCACGATCAGCGGCGCGGTGCAGTTGGGCAGCACTTGCGAGAACATCAAGCGCAGCGTGCCTGCGCCGGCCACTCGCGAGGCCGTCACGTATTCCTTCTGCAACTCGCCTTGCGCCGAGGCGCGCGTCAAACGCACGTAGCCCGGCAACGCGACGATCGCGATCGCCAGCATCGTATTGACGAGGCCCGGACCGATGATCGCGACCACCGCCACCGCGAGCAGCAGCGACGGCAATGCGAGCAGCACGTCCATGATGCGCATGATCGGCGTATCGGCCCACTTCTCGAAGAATGCCGCGATGAGACCGAGCACGACGCCCGGAATCAGCGCGAGCACCACCGACACGAAGCCGATCCAGAACGACAGCCGCGCGCCGTACATCAGACGCGAAAGGATGTCGCGGCCGGCTTCATCGGTGCCGAGAACGAACCGCCAGTTGCCGCCTTCGAGCCATGCAGGCGGAATTTTCACGAAGTCGCGGTACTGTTCGATCGGGCTATGCGGCGCGATGAGCGGCGCGAAAATCGCCACGACGATAAGCAGCAGAACGACGATGCCGGCGCCAACCGCACCGCGATTGCGCGAGAAATTCGCCCAGAATTCGCGAGCGGCAATCGCGCGGCCGCTGGGCGGCGTCACTGCTGTGGGAACTGTATTTTGAATGTCTGCCATGCTTGATCACCTCGTATGGCGAATGCGCGGGTTGAGCACGCCGTACAACAGATCGACGACGAGGTTCACGAAGATCACCAGTGTGGCGATCATCAGGATGCCGCCCTGCACGACCGGATAATCGCGGCGGCCAATCGCATCGATCAGCCATTTGCCGATGCCCGGCCACGAGAAGAGTGTCTCCGTCAGTACCGCGCCCGCAAGCAGCGTACCGACCTGCAGACCGATCACCGTCACCACCGGAATCAACGCATTGCGCAATGCATGAACGACGATCACTCGCCCCGGCGACAAACCCTTCGCGCGCGCAGTGCGGATGTAGTCTTCCCGCAGCACTTCGAGCATCGACGAACGAGTCATGCGCGCGACAACCGCGAGCGGAATCGTTCCGAGCACGATGGCGGGAAGAATCAGATGGCTCAGTGCGGACTTGAACGCGCCTTCGTCGGTGGACATCATCGCGTCGATCAGCATGAAGCCGGTCACGTGCGGAATGTCGTATTCGACCGCGATGCGGCCCGACACCGGCGTCCAGCCAAGCTTGACCGAGAACACCATGATGAGGATCAAGCCCCACCAGAAGATCGGCATCGAATAGCCGGTCAGCGCGGTTCCCATCACGCCGTGATCGACCGCCGTGCCGCGCCGGAGCGCCGCGAACACGCCTGCCGGCAGGCCGACGATCAGCGCGAACAGCATCGCGCAAATCGACAATTCAACGGTCGCGGGGAAGCGGGCGAGAAATTCGCCCATGACGCTCGTGTTGGTGATGATGGAAGTGCCGAGATCGCCGTGCAGCGCGCGGCCGATGTAGTGAACGTATTGCATTGGCAGAGGCTCGTCGAGCCCTAACCGGTGCATAGCCGCGGCATGCATCGCCGGATCGACGCCGCGCTCGCCCATCATCACTTCGATGGGGTCGCCCGGTATCAGGTGAATCAGCGCGAATGCAAGGATCGTGATGCCGATGAACGTCGGTATCACCATGCCGATGCGGCGCAAAACAAAGCGGAACATGGTTCGTCCCTATGGTCTTGATGAAGAAAAAACGCAACCGGCGACGAGGGCTTGTGACCCCGGTCGCCGGACCATTTCGACCAGTTTTCTAACCGTGCGAAAAGCGTACTGCGCGAATTTTACGGCTTGCCTGACTCAATATCGGGCGCCTTACTTGACGCTGACGCCGTCGAAGCGAGCGTAGCCGAGCGGCTCGATACGCATGTCGACCACCTTCTTGCTGACAGGCTGGTAGACCGTCGAGTGAGCGATCGGCGAGAACGGCAGTTGCTGCGCGAAGATCTGCTGCGCCTGCGTGTATGCCGTCGTGCGCGCGCCCTGGTCGGACGTCGAACGACCCTTCTGGATCAGATCGTCGAAAGGCTTGTAGCACCACTTCGAGAAGTTGTTGCCGTTCACCGCGTCGCAGCCAAGCAGCGTGCCGAGCCAGTTGTCCGGATCGCCATTGTCGCCCGTCCAGCCGATCAGCATCGTGTCGTCCTCACCAGCGTGGGCGCGCTTGATGTACTCGCCCCACTCGTACGTGACGATCTTCGCCTTGACGCCGATCTTGGCCCAGTCAGCCTGGATCATTTCCGCCATCAGACGTGCGTTCGGGTTGTATGCGCGTTGCACCGGCATCGCCCACAGCGTGATGTCGAAGCCGTTCGGATAACCGGCCTTTGCGAGCAGCGCCTTGGCTTTATCCGCGTCGTACGATGCGCCCTTCAGGTTCTTGTCATAGGACCATTGGGTCGGCGGCATCGGGTTCGTGGCGGCCTGGCCTGCGCCCTGATACACGGAGTCGATGATCGCCTTCTTGTTGATCGCCATGTCGAGCGCCTGACGCACTTCGACCTTGTCGACAGGCTTGTGCGTCACGTTGTACGCGAGGTAGCCCAGGTTGAAGCCAGGCTGCGACGGCATCGCGAGACTCGATTCGGCCTTCAGCGGTGCAATATCGGCCGGGCGCGGATAGCTCATCACCTGGCATTCGTCGCGCTTCAGTTTCTGCACGCGCACGCCTGCGTCCGGCGTGATCGAGAAGATCAGCTTCGAAATCTTGACCGCGTTCGGCTTCCAGTAATCGGGATTGCCGTCGAAACGGATGGTCGCGTCTTTCGTATAGCTGCGGAAGATGAACGGACCCGTGCCGACCGGGAACTGGTTGATGTCGGCGGCTTTGCCGGCCTTCAGCAACTGGTCGCCATATTCAGCCGACAGAACCGACGCGTATTCCATTGCCAGGTTCTGGATGAACGGCGCGTTGACTTCCTTCAGCGTGAACTTGACCGTGTACGGATCGACCTTTTCGACCTTCGTGATCAGCTTGTCCAGACCCATGTCGGTGAAGTACGGGAACTGCACCGGGTAGGCCTTGTGGAACGGCTGGTTCGCGTCGAGCATGCGCTCGAAGGTGAAGATGACGTCATCCGCGTTGAATTCGCGCGTCGGCTTGAAGAACGACGTGGTCTGGAACTTCACGCCATGACGCAGATGGAACGTGTACGTCTTGCCGTCCGCGGAGACATCCCACTTTTCGGCGAGGCCCGGCTCGACCTTGGTGCCGCCACGCTCGAATTCGACGAGGCGGTTATAGACGGTGAACGTATTGGCCGTGAAATCGGTGCCCGTGGTGTATTGGGCCGGATCGAAACCCGCAGGGCTGCCTTCTGAGCAGTAAACGAGTGTCTTGTTCGGAATCTCGGCGCGCGCGCTTTGCGCACCCACCATCGATGCCGCTGCAGCTGCGACGAGCGTCGTAACACGCGCGGCGCGCAACAGGTTGTTTTGCTTCATGTTTCCTCCAGGTTCGGGGCTGGCTGACGCCAGCGTAGCGCGATATTACTGAGCTTTCCCCGGTGTCACAAGCAGAGGAAATTATCCGCCACGCCGCAGCCGGCGCGCCTGCGCGGATATTTCGAGACCTCTTTCGAATGACTTTCAGAGTAGGCCATCGCGGCGATTCTTGTGGAATCGTTTCGAGTTGTTATGACTGGAAATCTGGGAAAAGTGCTGGGAAGAGACAATTCGCCAGAGCCGCCGCGCATGAATCCGCACGGCGGCCTGGATAACAATCGGCGACAAAGGCCAGCACAACGGCCAACATCAACGGCCAGAATCAACGACGAGTCAGCGGTTTAACCGCCCAGGCGCTCGCAGATCGCCGTGGTCGCCGCAGCGCCGTTGAGCGTATAGAAATGCAGACCCGGCACCTTCGCGCTGATCAAACGCCTGCACAGGTCCGTCACCACGTCGAGCCCGAATGCGCGAATCGACTCGCGGTCGTCGCCGAAACTCTCCAGCCGGCGCGCGATCCAGCGCGGCACTTCGGCGCCGCACATCTCTGAAAAGCGCATGAGCTGCGAAAAGTTCGTGATCGGCATGATGCCCGGCACGATCGGGACGTCGACGCCGAGTTTCCTGGCGTCGTCGACAAAACGGAAATACGCGTCCGCGTTGAAGAAGTACTGCGTGATCGCTGAATTGGCGCCGGCCTTCACCTTGCGAGCGAAGTTTTCGAGATCGTGACGCGGCGAACGCGACTGCGGATGATATTCCGGATAGCCTGCCACCTCGATCCAGAACCAGTCGCCGAACTCGGCGCGGATAAAGCTCACCAGTTCAGACGCATAACGCAACTCGCCGACTTCGCCCATGCCGGACGGCAAGTCGCCACGCAGCGCGACGATATGGCGAATGCCATGTGCGCGGTACTCGTTGAGAATCGCGCGCAAGCTCTCTTTGGACGAGCCGATGCACGACAGATGCGGCGCCGCCTCGAGCCCTTCCTTCGCCATATCGACGACGGTATCGAGCGTGCCCTGTTGCGTCGAGCCGCCTGCGCCAAACGTGACGGACACGAACTTGGGCTTGAGTAAAGCGAGTTGCGCACGCGTTGCGCGCAGCTTGTCGACGCCTTCCTGCGTTTTCGGCGGGAAGAATTCGAATGAAAGTTCGATCGGGTTCATGGTTCAGTATGTCAACCGAGACTGCGGTTGCCGAAAATGAGCGCGGACAGCAGCCATGACACGATGCTATACAGGATCGAGCCGAAGAACGCCGACCAGAAACCCGACACTTCGAAGCCCTTCAGCAGCGACGCGCACAGCCAGAAGCACAGCGCATTGACCACCAGAATGAAGAGCCCGAGCGTGACAATCGTGACGGGCAGCGTCAACAGAATCAGCACCGGCCGCAGGACCGTGTTGATCAGTCCGAGCACTACCGCGACGATCAACGCGGTGCCGAAGCTGCGGATATGAATCGACGGAACGAGGTAGGTGATGATCAGCAGCGCCAGTGCATTGATCAGCCAGGTCAGCAGAACGGTCATGTAAAGCTCCTTGCAGGCAGGATGTCCGTTGAACGAAAAGGCAGGCATGGCGAGCAAAGCGGCGCCTAAGCGCCGCCCCGTCGTCACACCATCATGGTTTCAGGCTGCCCTCGGGCTTACGCGCGAGGGGCATACCGGAACGCGTACTTAGTAGCGGTAGTGGTTCGGCTTGAACGGACCGTTCTTGTCGACGCCGATGTAGCCCGCCTGCGCGTCCGACAACACGGTCAGGTTCGCACCGATGCGCGCCAGATGCAGACGCGCGACCTTCTCGTCCAGATGCTTCGGCAGCACGTACACGCGGTTCTCGTACTTCTTGCCTTGCGTGAACAGTTCGATCTGTGCGAGCGTCTGGTTCGTGAACGAGTTCGACATCACGAACGACGGGTGGCCCGTCGCGCAACCCAGATTCACGAGGCGGCCTTCAGCCAGCAGAATCACGCGCTTGCCGTCGGGGAAAATGATGTGGTCGACTTGCGGCTTGATGTTGTCCCACTGGTACTGACGCGTCGAGGCCACGTCGATTTCCGAATCGAAGTGACCGATGTTGCACACGATCGCGTTGTGACGCATCGCCTTCATGTGATCGTGGTTGATCACGTGGTAGTTGCCCGTTGCCGTGACGAAGATGTCGGCTTTGTCGGCCGCGTATTCCATCGTCACCACGCGGTAGCCTTCCATCGCCGCTTGCAGTGCGCAAATCGGATCGATTTCGGTGACCCACACGGTTGCGCCGAGACCGCGCAGCGACTGCGCGCAACCCTTGCCCACGTCGCCGTAACCCGCCACCACGGCGATCTTGCCCGCGATCATCACGTCGGTCGCGCGCTTGATGCCGTCGACGAGCGACTCGCGGCAGCCATAAAGATTGTCGAACTTCGACTTGGTGACCGAGTCGTTGACGTTAATCGCCGGGAACGGCAGGCGGCCTTCTTTTTCCATCTGATACAGACGATGCACGCCGGTCGTGGTTTCTTCCGTCACGCCCTGGATATGCGCGAGACGCGTGGAATACCACGTCGGGTCGGCGTCCAGATGGCGCTCGATCGACTTGTACAGCGCGACTTCTTCCTCGTTGGTCGGCTTGGCGATCACCGAGCGGTCCTTCTCGGCCTTCGAGCCGAGGATCAGCAGCAACGTCGCGTCGCCGCCGTCGTCGAGAATCATGTTCGCGAACTCGCCGTTCGGCCATTCGAAAATGCGGTGCGAGAACTCCCAGTATTCGTCGAGCGACTCGCCCTTGAACGCGAACACCGGCGTGCCGGCCTTGGCGATTGCCGCAGCGGCGTGATCCTGCGTCGAGAAAATGTTGCACGATGCCCAGCGCACGTCCGCGCCGAGCGCGGTCAGCGTTTCGATCAGCACGCCGGTCTGGATAGTCATGTGCAACGAACCTGCGATTCGCGCGCCCTTCAGCGGCTGCTGCGCCTTGTATTCGTCACGCGTTTGCATGAGACCGGGCATTTCCGTCTCAGCAATGGTGAGTTCCTTGCGGCCCCAGTCGGCAAGCGACATGTCGGCAACAATGTAATCCTGGGAAGCTTGGGAATCGATAACTGCGGCGTTCATCACGCCCTCCTTTCTAAGAAATTGACTAGAAATTTGACGTGAGCGCGGTTCGATGCGGTGGACAGGAAAGCGCAATGCGCATCCGGTCCTTCCGATTGAAGCCTTCGAGCCTGGCGGGCGGCCGGCGAATATATGCTGATTCGCGGTACCCGTCGCAACGCTCCTCGAAGACGAACGGCGATTGTAGCAAATCGAGATGGCTTCGGGGCGTGAGGATCGGTTTGGGGTGGGCTTTTGCGGGCTGGCTTATTGGGGTGGGCTTATTGGGGTGGCGTTGCCGCGGCGTTGCGTTGCGATTGTCTTTTGCGGTGGCGTCAGGCGGCCGGCTCTTGCGCCGGGTTACACAGCGGCCGCGCCGCCTGCCGCATGCGCGCCGGCTTCGGCGGTCATCTGCGCGCCGTGCAACTGGACGATGCCCGCTCGCGCTCGGTCGAGAAACTGCCGGGAAAAGCGGAAAGCGTCGGCGACGTCGGCGGGATCGGGCGTCAGCCAGCCGAACGCAATGCGGAAGTAGCGCTCAGCGTGGATGCCCGGGTGGTAATGCATGCGCACGCGCTTCGCGTCCGCGAGCCGCGGATTGCCGAAAATTTCGCGGAGCGCCCACGAAAACGCGCCGTCCTCGCCGCCGATACGGCGAAACGCGTCATCCATAGGAAAGCCGCCGAGCGCTGCGAATGCCGCCCGACGCACGATGAGACTGCTCGGCACCGTATTGCTGAGCGTCGCCGCATGCTGCGCGAAGTCCTGGTGACCGGTGATTTCGCAAGGAAAACCCACGTACTCGACGTCGAGGCGCACCGACACCTGTTTCGGGTTCTGCGCGAGAAACGCACTTGCGGCAGCCAATGCGCCGGGCAGGTATTCGTCGTCGGCATCGAGAAAGGCAAGCAGATCATGCGACGCATGCAGCGCGCCCCAATTGCGCGCCTGCGCTGCGCCGCCGTTGCAGGGCATGCGCAGCAGCGCGACGCGCGAGTCGGCCCGCGCGTACCGAAGGACGAGTTCGGCGGACGAATCGGTGGAGGCGTCGTCCACGACGATGATCTGCGCCGCCTCCGGCTGGAGCCGGCAGCTTTCGAGAGCGCGGGCAAGCGTCGAGACGCCGTTGTAGCAGGGAATAACGACCGAAATGGGATGAGCGGGTGTCATGGGCAGAAGCCGTGGCTGGCGGCCGGCGCGGCAAAAACCGGCGATGGTAGCGCGGGCGCCGGAAGGTCCATCCCGAAATCGCGCGGGCTTCACGCAAGCTGTCCGCAAGCGAACTCATGAACCTCGTCGCTATAAATTTGATGACTTACAATCTCCCGATTCATTCCAATATGGAATCCGGAGCCCGATCGTGGAACTGCGTGCGCTGCGCTATTTCGTCGAAGTCGTTCGTCAGCAGAGCTTCACTGTCGCCGCCGAGCAGATGTTCGTCACCCAACCGACCATCAGCAAGATGGTGAAATCGCTCGAAGACGAGATCGGCTCCCCGCTACTGCTGCGCGACGGCCGTCAGATGGTGCTCACCGACGCCGGCCGCATCGTGTATCAACGCGGTCAGGAGGTGCTTGCCGCGCACGCGCAACTGCAAGCCGAACTCAACGATCTCGGCACGCTCGGTCACGGCGAACTCACCATTGGTATTCCGCCGATGGGCGGTTCGCTCTTCACGCCCGCTATCGCCACGTTCCGCCAGCGCTACCCGAAAATCGAACTGAAGCTTTTCGAGCAGGGCTCCCGCGCGATCGAGACCGCGTTGATCAACGGAGAACTGGAACTCGGGGGCGTTCTGCAGCCGGTGGACCCCGACAATATCGACGTGCTGCCGATCACGCGCCAGTTGCTCTGGCTCGTCGCGCGCGCCGGATCGCGGTGGGACGAGCTTCGCGTAGTGCCGCTCGCTCAGCTCGCCGACGAACCGTTCGTGTTCTACGGCGAAAGCCTCGCGCTCAACGACGTAGTCCTCGGCGCCTGCCGCAGCGCTGGATTCGCGCCGACTATCGTCGGGCGCAGCGGACATTGGGATTTCATGGCGGCGCTAGTGCTGGCCGGCGTCGGCATTGCGCTGCTGCCTGCGCCCTATTGCCGGCGACTGGATGCCGCGCAGTTCACTTGCCGGCCGGTCGCGGAGCCGGAAATTCCATGGGAAATGGCGATTGGCTGGCGCCGCAATGGGTATCTGTCGCATGCCGCGCGCGCGTGGCTGGACGTGGCGCGCGAGACGCTACCCGGCCGGGCCGGCGACGATCTGATGCTCGGCCTGACCGGCATTGCCGCGCCGCTTCAAACGCCGCGTTCCGAATGACGACGCGCCGCCCGGCGGGTCGCGGGGGGCGTGTCGCTAACGTACTTGCAAGCGGCGCCTCACTCATTGCTGTGCAGCGAACTCGATGCGGCGGTTGGCAAAGCGTCCGCTGGCGCTGTCGTTGGGTTGAAGCGGGTGCGCCTGGCCGTAGCCTTGAGCACTCAGCGAATCTGCCGGAGCGCCGGTTTTGACGAGGTACGTACGAACCGCCTCGGCGCGCTGCTTCGACAGTTGCAGATTGGCCTGTTCGCCGCCCACGTTGTCCGAGTATCCCGCCACTTCGAGCTTCGCCGCCCGGCCGTTGCGCGCACACGCGTTCAGCACGCGCGCGGACTGGTTCAAGTCTTCCGCTGCCGACGTGGGCACATGCGCGCTCGCGCTCGTGAAATTGATCACTTGCAGGTTCAGCACCTTGGCCACGTCGGCTGCGGCGCAGGTCGCACCGGGCGCGAGCAGCGCCTTGATTGCACTTCGAAAGTTCGCCGTTGCCTGCTGGATCGCGTTGTCTGCGTCGAACATGCCGATCTCGTAGGGAGCGCCGAACAGCGATTTCAGCGTGTTCAGCCAGCCGAGCTTCGCGTTGGCGGCGGCGCCGCTCAGTTCGACATGCGTGCCGTCCAGTCTCAGTTCCGCTCCCGGCACGCTCATCAGCGGCATCAGGCCGTCGAGGCGCGGGAGCCAGCTAGCGGGCTTCGTTGCCGGATCGACGGCGATGTTTGCGGCGTAGTTGTACTGGCCGAGGCGCTTCGTCAGTTCATCCACGAGCTGGGTTTTTTCTGCTTCGCTGCCGACCGTCGCCGTGAGCGTCGGCTTGCCGCTTTCGCCGACCGCGAAAGCAAGCTGGCTGTCTTTCGTCGGCGGGACGGCCACGCCCGGCTGACGCGCGGCGCTGGTTGCGCTGGCGGCGCTTGCGCCGCCCACTGGAGCTGAACCGGCACCCGCAGCCGAGGCAGAAACCCCAGCCGTAGAACTCGCGGCATCGAGCGCTTCAATTGCACCTGCTGCATTAGACGCCGCGGCATCGCTCGACGCAGCCACCGCAGCAAGCTCACCTGACGCCGCAACCGGCGCCGAAGCCGACTGCGAGTCGGCAGACCGTTCTGCGCCCGAAACCGCCGACCCGCCGCTCCACTGTCCGCGCGGGAAGCCGCCCGGAAACAGATAGACGAGGGCCATTGCGGCGGCAATGACCGCCAGTAGCGGCCACCACAGCCACGCATGCGAGCGGCGTTTTTCACCGACCACCGCGTCCGCCGGGACCTGAACCGCAGCAG
>Ga0256893_1000025_pt1 | contig 64143 bp, 55 predicted proteins | sample MC6MC0666MT_FD_190201 | JGI IMG/M metagenome (GOLD analysis project Ga0256893, IMG submission 190201) | Metatranscriptome of enriched soil aggregate microbial communities from Iowa State University, Ames, United States - MC6-MC0666-MT... | ecosystem: Environmental > Terrestrial > Soil >... | reverse complement strand
GGTACAGATCTATCTAATGTCTGTGAGTTTAGATCAATGCTCCAACGCTCTAATTGTGCATGTTGCAATTCATAAGCTGCGTGTTGAGAATGTTCAAAATCGTCCTGATGTACTAAAACATCTAAAATAATTCTATTTTCATGATCACGAAAAGCATTTGCCGCATGAAAAACAAAACATGACTCAAGCTCAATCCACTGAATCTTTTCAGCATTTCCATATTTAGGCAATATTCCGATACGCGCTGGATGTTGTTTATTCCATTGATACGGAACACTTGCGCCACGTAATAATCGAGCCATAGAAAAAGTAAGTGGAAAATCAAAAACCAAAACTTCATGTTGTGTAATGAGACAATCATGAATCATGGGACCATGTTGTAATAAAATTTGCGTCACATGAATCAAATCGCCATGCTGATCAATCACTTGGTAATAGGCATTTTTACGATCTAAGGCATCATAACTAATCGCATGTAGGTGCCCTGTTTTGATATCTTTACGAGGATGTGCCGTAAACGGTAAATCAGCATCACTATTAAACAACTGATAACGTTCTGCATTTAACTCATCATCTAAGCAGATCGGAAACGCGCCAGCTTCAATCACTGCCCAAAGCTTTCCTGCATGTTTAAAAATGTTGGTATTCACAACATCATGTGCGCCACGGCGAAAACCACCTATTGAGGGACGTTGTTTATATTTCTGTACAGTATCTGTGGCCAGCATACTGCTTTTAAAGCAGATTGCTTTACCTGCTTGTAATTTGAGTGCATGAATCATTCCATGACCAAGATACCACTCAAATAATGAAGGCTTTTCTATCTCAATCGGATTTGAACCAATTCTTAACAATAAGCCATTTAAATGATCTGGGATAATTCCTGATATTTTTAAGTGAGTTGTGATGATTTCTTCAACTGGTTGGTAAAGCTTTTTGTGATATAGATTAACTTCCTTATCACGACGATGTCGCCTTAAAAATCGCCCAATCACGCAGATTAACTTTTGTCTCAAAACATTAAAAAATGATTTTTGCGCAGTTATCCTTGGGTAATGTTTGAGTTTCAATTGTGTTTTGCGATACATACAGAATCTCTATTTTTATATTCAAACCCTTGTTTGAGCATAGAATAATCTTATATTGAAAGCCACTTTATTTGCTCGTCGCTATTTATCATTCGCCTGATTAACATGACCGAGTCTATTGCTTTGTTCTGTTTAATTGGCATAAAAAAAGCAACCTTATGGTTGCTCTTCTATTCACTTAAAATCGTTTATTGATCTATGATATCTGTACCTTTAGGTGGCACAAAATTAAAGGTAGATGCTGGGATAGCCGCATTGACCTGTACATTGTTAAAACGCACAGTGGTTGTTTGACCTAAAGAATCTTGCAAGATCATTAAAGTCGGTGCATTTTTCGCCCCAAAACTAATCGTCAAGCTTTGGAAAGCACCATCTTTTTGTTTTGGATACAAGGTATAGTAAGTTTTACCTGCATTTGGCTGAGTAATACGATAAGCCTTTTGAATTTGCTCGGTATTACCACTGAGTAGTAATGCCGGTGTATTGGCAACCTGCTCATCTAAACTTTGGCGTACAGCCTGCTGTAAGTCAGGATCATAAATCCACACTGTACGACCTGCAGTCACAATAGTCTGTTTCGCGGGTGTCGTGGTTTCCCAATAGAATTTACCAGGGCGCTCAACCTTCATTGTACCTTTAAAAGTTTGATTCATATGTTGAGCGGTTAAACCCTTTTTCTGTGCAACTTTACCTGTTTGAGTCGCTTTTGTGGTTTGCTCAAAATTTGCAGTAAAGCTTTTTACACCACTGAGTTGTTTAACCAGATTTGCGGTTGCTTGTTGCTCCGAAGCAGCAGTTGCTGCAAAAACTGTTGTGCTCATTACAGGTGCAAACAGCGCTGCACTTATAGCCACTGCACCCATCGTTTTACGAAGCATATTCATATGTCCACCTTTTCTATGTCTGCACCTCAATTAAAATATTCAGATAATATTTGGCACAGAATGTAATTTATTAGATTGCTTATCTTAAACCAAATTGAGTCAGTAATAATTGAGAAAATAAGAAGTTTTGTATTGTTATTGGTGCAATATGTTGAAAATTATTCATCATGATGAAGATGGTTTTTTCTTTAATGCTAAAAAAACTGATAAAAAAACCCGCAATAAAGCGGGCTTTTTTGCACTATTAAAACTTACGCTTCAACAGATACATAGCGACGGCCAAATTGACCTTTCACTTCAAATTTGATTACGCCGTCAGCAGTAGCAAATAAAGTATGGTCACGACCCATACCAACATTTGTACCCGCGTGGAATTCTGTACCACGTTGACGAACGATAATGTTACCAGCAGTCACAGCTTGACCACCGTACATTTTAACACCTAACATTTTAGGATTCGAATCACGACCGTTTTTGGTCGAACCACCGGCTTTTTTAGTTGCCATGTCTATATACTCCTAGTGATTAACCTGCGATCGTAGTAATTTTCAACTCGGTAAACCATTGACGGTGACCTTGTTGTTTACGGTAGTGCTTACGACGACGCATTTTAACAATACGAATTTTGTCATGACGACCGTGACCAACCACTTCTGCAGTTACTTTTGCGCCAGCTACAACTGGAGCACCGATTTGAATACTTTCGCCATTCACAACCATTAATACATCATCAAATGTAATAGTCGCGCCAGTTTCAGCTTTCAACAATTCTACTTTAAGGGTTTCACCCTCAACAACACGGTGCTGTTTACCACCGCTTTGGATTACTGCGTACATAACGTACTCCAACTGACCCGTGTCGTCGTGCCGATAAAGGAATATACCGATCTTAAGACGAACGCCACTGGGGGTTATTCAAGGGCAAAGATTTTAAGTGATAATGAATTAAACAACAAGTCATTTCCAGCAAATATTAGCATTGTATAGAAAATAATCTGCATATATTCATTTTTTTAAGATTCTCCCTTTGATAATATGAATTTTTTTTTAAGATCCAGCTAAAATTGAAATAGATTTTTAAAACAAATCCGCTACTATGTAGCTCAAAAGAATGATCTATTGAATGTTAAATGCTTTATTCATCTTTGGACAAAGGAGGAACAAATCATTAAGATTCAGGCACGATGTCTGCTTTCAAAAGCAACATTGAGACATGTTAATTGTTACACTAGCAACTTATAACGCATTTGCATGAGGCTCCCACCCGATGACCATCGACTTTAAGCAAGATATTCTCGCTCCAGTTGCAACCGACTTTGCTGCAATGGACAAGTTTATTAATGAAGGGATTACCTCAAAAGTTGCTTTAGTAATGGCGGTCAGTAAACATGTTGTTGAAGCTGGTGGTAAACGGATGCGTCCAATTATGTGCCTACTTGCAGCAAAAGCATGTGGTGCAACAGACTTACAGATGGAGCCTTATCGTAAACTGGCAGCCATCATAGAAATGTTACACACTGCAACACTAGTGCATGATGATGTGGTCGATGAATCTGGTTTACGTCGTGGTCGTCCAACTGCTAACGCGACTTGGAACAACCAAACTGCGGTATTGGTTGGGGATTTCCTTATTTCTCGGGCTTTCGATCTTCTTGTCGATCTAGACAATATGATTTTGTTAAAAGACTTTTCAACTGGCACTTGTGAAATCGCTGAAGGCGAAGTGTTACAACTCCAAGCCCAACATCAACCTGAAACAACTGAACAAACATATTTAGATATTATTCACGGTAAAACATCTCGTTTATTTGAACTTGCAACTGAAGGTGCTGCAATCCTTTCTGGGAAACCTGAATATCGTGAATCTTTACGCTTATTTGCTGGCCATTTTGGCAATGCCTTCCAAATTATTGACGATATTTTAGATTACACTTCTGATGCTGAAACATTAGGTAAAAATATTGGTGATGATTTAATGGAAGGTAAACCCACTTTACCTTTAATCTCAGCCTTAGCAAATACCCAAGGTGAAGAGCACGAGATTATCCGTAAAAGTATTGCAACTGGAGGAACAAGCGATTTGGATCGGGTGATTCAAATTGTTCAGACCTCAGGTGCTTTAGATTACTGTAGTCGCCGTGCAACAGAAGAAACTCATGCTGCGATTCAGGCTTTAAATCATTTACCTGAATCTGAGTATCGCCAGGCATTGTATAATTTAGCGCAACTTGCCTTACATCGAATTCAATAAAATTTAACAAGGCTTATGCATATACAATTTAATGATCTTTTCCTCCTTATGCAGGAACAACTTGATAGCATAAAAGTTGTTCCCAATCCTGATATATTAATTGAATTAATCAATCGTATCAGACCTACTGACAGCCACAATTTAGAAGAAAGTCAAAATAAATTTGAGGAATTACTTCAAGCACTCTTAATCACACCAAATGCATCATCTGCGTTTCAAGGTTACTTACTAAAACTGGTTAACCACTATAAACAAGCAGGATTATATGCAGATAGCGGGATTTTATCCTTAGACGGTTTCTGGAATCAGCTTGGACAACGTATCGGCGCACATTTTCTACCTTTATTAAAAGACGAATCTGATCTCAAAGATTTGGTCGGCAAAGTGTTTCATCAACGTAGCGATAAGTATTGGCTGGAAAATATAAGTGAAAAGAAATGGGAACAACTATTCCGCTTATTGAATCAAGGTCATCGTTATAAAAACGATAAATTGGGAATTAAACGCGACATTGTTAAAGCCATCACAGTACTTTCTTATCGAATCAGTGGTATTGGTCTGTATCCTGAATTTATCAATGCTTACCCAGAACTTCAGGAATATGAATCTCCTTTTTTAGTTCAAAATCGTGAAATAGTTGAATTTATAGAAGCGTATAAGAAGCAGCATCAAGATGAAGATGAGCTTGCTATTGGTATAGCTCCAGATGCAGATCAAGCTTTGGTTATGATTGAACAATGCCGCGATGTGGTATTAAAAATCCGTCGAGCAATTAAACGGATTGGTGTTAGCTTAAGTTTGACTTATTTATTATCGCTACTAGAACAATGTATTGATCGAATTGAACTGCTTCTCAACTTACTTGTAGAAGATGATCAAATTCGTTATCAACTCTGTGGCGAATTACTCACCGATTTAGTCAATGCACACTATAGTGAAACCAGTGTACGTGATTTACTCAAAACTAATAGTGAATTGATTGCACTACAAGTCACTGAAAATGCAAGTAAGACGGGCGAACATTATGTCAGTACCGATAAGAAAGGTTTCTTTGGCATGTATAAAGCAGCTGCAGGTGCAGGTGCGATTATTGCCACCATGGCAACACTTAAAATACTGACAGCACGTTTAGTTCTTGCACCATTTATGCATGCTTTTCTTTACAGCATGAATTATTCATTGGGTTTTATACTGATTCATGTTTTGCACTTTACTGTAGCAACAAAGCAACCAGCAATGACTGCAGCCGCACTAGCATCAACAGTTCAGCACCAAAAAGGTTCAAAAACAGCACAAATTGCTGAACTTGCAGGACTGATTATTAATATTATTCGGACGCAGTTTATTGCAATTCTGGGAAATATTTCGATTGCAATTCCAACTGCAGCTTTAATAACGTATCTATGGCAACTTTCGATGCATGAACCACTTTTAACCCATGCGAAAGCGACAACCTTACTCGCCAGTCTAAATCCATTTACCTCACTAGCAATACCACATGCAGCAATCGCTGGTGTTTGTTTATTTTTATCGGGATTAATCGCTGGATATTTTGACAATATGTCAGTCTATCGAAAAGTCGGTCCTCGTTTAAAAGCCCATATGAAATTGAAAAAAATAATGGGACAAGCAAGGTTGGAAAAATTTGCAGACTATATAGAAAGAAACTTGGGTGCTTTAGCAGGTAATTTTATCTTTGGTATTATGCTTGGAAGTATGGGAACAATTGGGTTTATTTTAGGCTTACCATTAGATATCCGTCATATTGCTTTTGCTGCTGCCAACTTTATTCAAGGCTTAATGACCATCAATGGCTCACCTGATATTGGTCTCATTATTGTGTCTTTCCTTGGCGTGTTGTGTATTGGTTTAACCAACTTATTTGTCAGTTTCACCCTCACCATTATTGTGGCACTTCGAGCAAGACAAGTTCGTTTTTCGCAATGGAAACCATTGGCAAAACTTATATTTACCCATTTTTCTACCCGTCCTTTAGATTTCTTTTGGCCCCCAAAGCAACCGTTACAACTGGAAGATGAGGCAAACTCACAAAACAAACTAAATCACTAAGCTTTTTGTTAATTTTTGTGCAAATTGTTAAATATTTCACAAAAAGAAATTAGTATAAATTACCTAAATTTACTCACTTGAAAAAAAGTGTACTGGCTAGTACACTTCAGTGCATTAAATAAACTTAACGTACGCAATTTATATACTCTAGGTTATCTTATGCCTTATGTATTGCTCCTTATTGGCTGTATAGGTTTACTTATTGGGAGTGTTGGTTTAAACATTAACCAGATACAACAATTTGATTTTTCAAGCGTTGTATGGATGAGTACACACCGTTTAGAGGTCTTAAATGGTTTAGCACTTACCCTATCCTATCTGGGCGGCTTACCGTCAATGATTGTGATCGCAGGGCTATGCAATTTATATTTCATACGCCTCAAACAATATGCGAATGTACTGATGATCAGCATTGGTCTACTTGGTGCTTCGGCAATTGGTTGGATTATTAAATATCTAGTCAATCGTCCAAGACCTGATGAAATCTACCAAATGGTGCAAACCTATGGTGCTTCATTTCCTAGTGCCCACAGTATTTATGCTGCTATTGTCTGCTGTTCGATTATGTTTATATTTCAAAAGCATCGCCAAGCTAAATGGATTAGCTTAGGGGGCTTTTTATGGTTTCTAAGCATGGGGGGATCTAGAGTTTATCTAGGTGCACATTTCCCAACTGATGTACTCACTGGATGGGGTATAGGTGTCATATGGGCTGCTATTTTATGGCTCATACTGTCACGAGAAACGTTAAGACAGAACAAATTATTTTTAGATAAAAATCTAAACGAGGTGGAATAATGATGTCGGCAAAGCTTTGGGCCCCTGCCCTTACTGCTTGTGCTCTCGCAACAAGTATTGCACTTGTAGGCTGCAGCAAAGATCCTAAATCAGCACAACAAGCTGGTGGTGCTGCCCAAAAAATGCCGCCGACTGAAGTTGGTGTCATTGTTGCTCAGCCACAAAGCGTAGAACAAACTGTTGAACTTTCAGGTCGTACTTCAGCGTATCAAATCTCTGATGTTCGCCCACAAACAAATGGTGTTATTTTAAAACGTTTGTTTACTGAAGGCAGTTTTGTTCGTGAAGGTCAACCTCTTTATGAGATTGACTCAAGCATCAATCGTGCAAACTTAGACAGTGCAAAAGCAGCTTTAGTACGTCAGCAAGCAAATTTAAATGCATTGCAAGTTAAAGCAAATCGTTATCGTCAACTTGTCGGCATCAATGCTGTTTCTAAGCAAGAATATGATGATTTACTTGCTCAAATCAAACTTGCAGAAGCAGATATTTCAGCATCAAACGCTGCTGTTAAAAATGCGCAAATTGACCTAGGTTATTCGACAGTTCGTTCGCCTATATCAGGTCAATCTGGTCGTTCTTCAGTCACTGCTGGCGCTTTAGTCACTGCAAACCAAGCCAATGCTCTGGTCACGATTCAGCAACTTGACCCAATTTATGTAGACATCAGCCAATCAAGTGCTGAGCTATTACGTCTACGTCAACAATTAAGTCAAGGTAGTATTGATCGTAGCAACAATACCAAAGTTCGTCTAAAACTTGAGGATGGTAGCTACTACGGTGTGGAAGGAAATCTTGCATTTTCTGATGCAAGTGTAGATCCAAGTACTGGTTCTGTGACTTTACGTGCAGTCTTCTCAAATCCTAACCATTTATTATTGCCAGGTATGTTTGCCAATGCGCAAATCGTACAAGGCTTAATTCCAAATGCTTACTTAGTTCCACAAGCTGCAATTACACGCACACCAACCGGTCAAGCGATCGCGATGATTGTAAATGCAAAAGGTGTAGTAGAAAGCCGTCCTGTAACGACTGTAGGTGTTCAAGGTAAAGATTGGATTGTCACTCAAGGTCTAAACACAGGCGATAAAGTGATTGTAGATGGGATTGCCAAAGTAAAACCAGAACAAGAAGTTGTTGCTAAACCGTATCAACCTCAAGCGGCTGCACCACAAGCAGGTGCTAAACCAGGTACAGCAGCACAACCTGTTCAACAAAATAAGTCTAGTGAACAAAAAGCTACTTCAAATGCATAAGGGGTAGACGAATATGGCTCAATTTTTTATTCATCGCCCTATTTTTGCATGGGTGATTGCACTGGTGATTATGTTGGCGGGTATTCTTACGCTAACAAAAATGCCTGTTGCTCAATATCCAACAATTGCCCCTCCTGTGGTGACAATTGCTGCAACTTATCCTGGAGCTTCGGCACAAACTGTTGAGAACACAGTAACTCAGATCATTGAACAACAAATGAATGGTCTAGATGGTTTACGTTATATCTCATCGAACAGTGCGGGTAATGGTCAGGCATCAATCAACTTGAATTTTGAACAAGGTATTGATCCAGACATTGCACAAGTTCAAGTACAAAACAAATTACAGTCAGCGACCGCACTTTTACCCGAAGATGTACAACGTCAAGGGATAAAAGTGACCAAATCTGGCGCAAGTTTCATGCAAGTACTTGCATTTTATTCGCCAGATGGCAGTCTTTCTGGGGCTGACATTAAAGACTATGTAAACTCAAATATTTCTGAACCACTCAGTCGTGTTGCAGGTGTAGGTGAAATTCAAGTCTTTGGTGGTCAATATGCAATGCGTATTTGGCTAGACCCAGCTAAAATGACCAGTTTGCAAGTGACACCAAGTGACATTGCTGCTGCTATTCGTGCGCAAAACTCACAAGTAGCTGTAGGTCAATTGGGTGGTGCACCAGCGATCCAAGGTCAAGTTCTTAACGCGACTGTCAATGCACAAAGCATGCTGACAACTCCTGAACAATTTAAAAATATCTTCCTGAAAAACACTGCTTCTGGTGCTCAGGTTCGTTTAAGTGATGTTGCCCGTGTAGAACTAGGCTCAGATAACTATCAATTTGATTCTAAATTTAATGGTAAGCCTGCTGGCGGTGTAGCAATTAAACTGGCAACAGGTGCAAATGCACTTGATACAGCGGCTGCTGTAGAAAAACGTCTTACTGAGCTACGTAAAAACTACCCAGATGGTCTAAAAGATAAGCTTGCTTATGACACTACACCATTTATCAAGCTTTCAATTGAAAGTGTGGTACATACCTTAATTGAGGCAATCGTTCTTGTATTCTTCGTGATGTTCTTATTCTTACAGAACTGGCGTGCAACGATTATCCCAACAATGGCTGTTCCTGTGGTTGTACTGGGTACATTTGCAGTTATTAATATTTTTGGCTTCTCAATCAACACCTTAACTATGTTCGCCATGGTGCTCGCGATTGGTCTCTTGGTCGATGATGCAATTGTTGTAGTTGAGAACGTCGAACGTGTGATGCAAGAAGAACATACGGGTCCAGTTGAAGCCACTGAAAAGTCGATGAAACAAATTTCAGGTGCTTTGGTAGGTATTACCAGTGTATTGACTGCTGTATTTGTGCCAATGGCATTCTTCGGTGGTACTACAGGTGTAATTTACCGTCAGTTCTCGATCACGCTGGTTACAGCGATGGTTTTATCATTAATCGTTGCTTTAACCTTTACCCCTGCTCTTTGTGCGACATTGTTAAAACAGCATGATCCAAATAAAGAACCAAGCAATAACATTTTTGCGCGTTTCTTCCGTTGGTTTAACCGTAGCTTTGATAAAGTAGCTGAGAAATATCAAGGTGGTGTCAATCGTATGACCCATCATAAGATCTTCTCTGGTGTGATCTACGTTGCTGTGATTGTTGCCTTAGTCGGACTGTATAAAATGCTCCCCTCTTCTTTCCTACCAGAAGAAGACCAAGGTATGGTTATGACGCTTGTTCAATTACCACCAAGCGCCAGCCTTGAACGGACAGATAAAGTCATCACCACCATGACCAATTACTTCTTAAATGAGGAAAAAGCCAATGTAGATACTATCTTTACAGTTTCTGGCTTCTCATTTACTGGTGTCGGGCAAAATGCTGGTTTAGCATTTATGAAACTGAAAGACTGGAGTGAACGTACAACACCTGAATCACAAATTGGTGCCATTATTCAACGTGGTATGGCACTAAATATGATTGTCAAAGATGCATCGTACATCATGCCATTGCAATTACCAGCAATGCCAGAATTAGGTGTTTCATCAGGTTTTGATATTCAGTTAAAAGATGCAAGTGGTCAAGGTCACGAGAAGCTAGTTGCTGCACGTAATGCTGTTTTAGGCATGGCTGCACAAGACAAACGTCTTGCTGGTGTTCGTCCAAATGGACAAGAAGATACACCTCAATATCAAATCAACGTTGACCAAGCGCAAGCGGGTGCAATGGGGGTTAGTATTGCGGATATTAATTCGACCATGAGCATGGCTTGGGGTGGTTCTTATATCAATGACTTCGTAGACCGTGGTCGTGTGAAAAAAGTCTATGTTCAAGGCGAATCAAGTGCTCGCATGATGCCTGAAGACTTAAACAAATGGTATGTACGTAATAATAGCGGCACTATGGTTCCATTCTCTGCATTTGCAACAGGCCAATGGACTTATGGTTCACCTCGTTTAGAACGTTATAACGGTGTAGCTTCTGCAAACATTCAAGGTACACCAGCACCGGGCGTAAGTTCGGGAGATGCCATGATGGCTATGGAAGAAATTATTGGTAAGTTACCATCTATGGGCTTAACAGGTTTCGACTATGAGTGGACTGGTCTATCTTTAGAGGAACGTGAATCTGGTAGCCAAACTGTTCCGCTTTTGATTCTTTCTCTGCTTATTGTATTCCTTTGCCTTTCAGCTTTATATGAAAGTTGGTCAATCCCTGTTTCAGTATTATTAGTAGTACCTTTAGGTGTTATTGGTGCATTTACTTTAACGTGGTTGGGAATGGTCATCAAAGGTGATCCTAACTTATCATTTAACATCTATTTCCAAGTCGCGATCGTTGCAGTCATCGGTTTGTCTGCAAAAAATGCGATTTTGATTGTAGAGTTTGCAAAAGAGTTGCAAGAACAAGGCGAAGAATTGTTTGAAGCGACATTGCATGCTGCAAAAATGCGTTTACGTCCAATTATCATGACGACTTTAGCGTTCGGTTTCGGTGTATTGCCACTTGCTTTATCAAGCGGTGCAGGTGCCGGTAGCCAACACTCAGTTGGTTATGGTGTATTGGGTGGTGTAATTAGCTCAACACTTTTAGGTATCTTCTTTATTCCTGTGTTCTTCGTATGGATTCGTAGTATCTTTAAGTACAAACCTAAAAATCAAAATATTCAGGAGCATAAATCGTGATGCAGAAAGTATGGTCTATTTCAGGTCGTAGCATTGCGGTATCTGCACTTGCGCTTGCTTTGACAGCTTGTCAAAGCATGCGTGGCCCAGAACCCGTAGCTCAAGCAAACATACCAACAGGTTATATTCAAAATAACACTGGTACATCTATTGCTGAACAAGGTTATAAAGAGTTTTTTGCAGATCAACGCTTACTTCAAGTAATTGATCTTGCTTTAGCCAATAACCGTGATTTACGTACAGCAACATTGAACATTCAACGTGCTCAACAAGCTTATCAAATCACTGAAAACAATCAGTTACCAACGATTGGTGCAAGTGGTGGTCTTTTACGTCAAGATCAAGGTGTTGGTGCTCAAACACGTTATAATGTTGGTCTCGGTGTAACTGCTTATGAGTTAGACTTCTGGGGCCGTGTAAAAAGTTTAAAAGACAATGCTCTTGATACTTATTTATCGACCGCGAGTGCCCGTGATGCAACGCAAATCAGCTTAATTGGCCAAGTTGCTCAAGCTTGGTTAAATTATTCATTTGCCAATGCGCAACTTAAACTTGCTGACCAAACATTAAAAGCTCAACTTGATTCTTATAACCTCAACAAAAAACGTTTTGATGTTGGGATCGACAGTGAAGTTCCTGTTCGTCAGGCTCAAATTTCTGTTGAAACCGCACGTAATGATGTTGCCAATTATAAGACTCAAATTGCCCAAGCTCAGAACTTATTGAATCTACTTGTTGGACAATCAGTTCCTGACAATTTATTGCCTACACAACGTGTGACGCGTATTACCTCGAATGCTGTGTTTGCATCAGGATTACCAAGTGATTTGCTCAACAATCGCCCAGACGTAAAAGCAGCTGAATATCAGCTTTCTGCTGCTGGCGCGAATATTGGTGCTGCGAAAGCACGCTTGTTCCCAACAATCAGTTTGACGGGTTCTGCGGGTTATGCATCTACTGATTTAAGTGATTTATTTAAATCAGGTGCATTCGTTTGGTCTTTAGGCCCTAGTCTTGATATTCCTTTATGGGATTGGGGTACACGTAGAGCAAATATTAAAATTTCAGAAACAGATCAACAAATTGCATTATCTGACTATGAAAAATCAATTCAATCTGCTTTCCGTGAAGTTAATGATGCATTAGCGACTCGCCAAAATATTGGTGATCGTCTTTCTGCTCAAAAACGTTTAGTTGATGCGACCAATACAACGTATAAACTTTCAAATGCTCGCTTCCGTGCAGGTATTGATAGTTTCTTATCTGTATTAGATGCACAACGTACCTCTTACTCTGCTGAACAAGGTTTATTGCTATTAGAGCAAGCGAACTTAAACAATCAGGTAGAAGTCTATAAAACACTGGGTGGTGGTTTAAAAGCCAACACTGCGGATCAAATTGCACAACCGGCCTCTTCATCTGAATTGAAATATCATTCAAAAGATAAAAAAGTCAGTTAATATCAATTTGATAATCTAAGCTCACTTCGGTGGGCTTTTTTTATTGCTTTTTAGTGGATAATTTCCTATGTTTAAAGTAAGACATCATCAATGAATATTTAAAATGAAACTCAGTAATTTAGAAACTATTCCAGCCCATGTAATAAAGCAACAGCTTGATGTCGTTTATGGAAGCACAGTCCGCAGCAAACATGTCGGACGTGACTTTATGGCTGGTCTAAAAAATATTGTCGGTGGTGAACTCAAAGGCTATACCGAATTATTAGAAGAATCACGTCAAGAAGCCATGAATCGTATGATTGAAAAAGCACGTGGTTTAGGTGCCAATGCAATTGTCGGTATCCGTTTTTCTACCTCTAATATTGCGCAAGGTGCTTCAGAACTTTTTGTCTATGGCACTGCAGTCATTGTTGAACCGACCACGACACAACTTCCTGATCCATTTTCAAAATAGGCGAAACAGATGGATGGTTTAATTTTTAAAATTGGGCTCACACTGGTTCTGTTTTTTATTGGCTGGGGGTTTGGACGTTTTATCGAACAAAAGCATTTAAAAGAATTGGCAGACAATGAACAACGGCTTGCTCATATTCGGATTGATACCAATAAGTTCCAAGTCTCTGAAAAGCATGGACAACTCATCAGTAGTAATGTGGTCATTTCACATGATTATTTTAAATATATTATCGCGCAAATTCAGAACTTCTTTGGTGGTCGTTTAACCACCTATGAGAGTGTCGTCGATCGCGCACGTCGCGAAGCAATTGTTAGATTAAAACAGGAAGCTGAAAATATTGGAGCAACGCATATTATGGGCTTACGTTTAAGTACCACTGAACTCGGTATGCAAGGTGGAATGGTTGAAGTCTTTGCCTATGGAACAGCAACTTAATCTCACTCCTCTTTTTTAAATAATCATCATGATTTTTTCATCAGAATACATAATCGCTGTTGGACTGTCTAGTTTTGTATTCTGGTGATGTAAAGATCTGGGAATATCTAAACCATAACAAAAATGAAAAAATCTTAACTTCATGAACAGGTTAGACATCATGAAAGCTTTAGCACTTAAAATAAGTATCGGATTACTGTCTATGCTTCCATTCACAATAAATGCAGAATTGATTGTATTGGCTTCGCCACAAAGTCAAGATAAGTACTATGCAGAAAAAATCGATGATATCTTTGATTTCCACGTCGATTATGCAAAGAAAATTATTCAAAATGGTGACAATGTGATGATCTTAACCGATCAACAACTTTACCCTGATTATGTTAAAGCACTCGGTAAACAGCATGTCACTATTGCGCCTATGCAAGATATTTGGATGCGTGATTTTAGTAGTGCCAATCCCAATCAACCTGTTCTTTTTCGTTATACCGCAGCAGGACAAGGTGGAACCAAAAAGGCTCAAGCCATCTCTGATGATGTTCAATCAGACTTTAAAGCCTATAGTCAAAAGGCTGGCTTAAAATTTACCCAGACCCAACTGCTCAATGATGGTGGTAATTGGGTTGAAGATGGCTATGGCAATGCTGTGTTAAGCACCAAGTTCTTAGCTGACAATCATTTAACCGAAACCCAAGCAAGAGCACAGCTGATCCGTTTGACAGGTGCTAAACATATTGCATTTATTGAAGCGGATGAACAAGGTGGCTTAGAACATGCGGATGGCGTGGTGAGCTTTATAGATCAGAATACGTTAGTGATTAACACTTATCCTGAAGATCCCGAATACGCCAAACAGTTAAAAATTGATTTAAAACGCGGTATTCCAAATATCAAAATTCATGAAATCACCACACCTTATGATGGCAGTGAGATCTATGATGAAAAATTTGGTTCAGCTTGTGGTTTATATACCAATATGCTGGTTACGCCTGAGCGTATTTATTTTCCGCAATTTGGTATTAAACAAGATGCACTGGCATTACAGCAAATTCGTCGTCTAACCAAACGAACAGTCATCCCAATTCACTCTGCACAGGTGTGCCATATGGGGGGTGGAGTGCGCTGTATGTCATGGCAATTAAGAGGCAAAAATGCTGAATTATTATTAAACTACTTCAATAAAATACATTAAGCATTAGATTTTTACCCTTTCAAATATCCTGTTATTCTAAAAGCATTCATCTTTTAGCTCACTGCTATTTTTTTCGCTAACGAGAAGATGGATGTTGAATAATCAGCATTACGCTGCAATGACTTAATTTTATTGATACTCTTGTACTGTACTGCCTATCGGTACTGATATTCATCTTTAAAACTTTTAGGAAATTGATATTTTTTCCTATCAAATTTTAAAACAAACCGTTGTTGCGATGAGTGATGATTAACTTCTTGGCAATCCTCGTTTATCACTTGCGTCTGGTAGCGTTTAATTTTGCTATTGACCAAAATATCCGTATATTTCTTGGTTTGGGTTGACTGCATGACTAAGGTAGAAGCGCGTTCTTCAATATCTGCATTACAATGCATATCTACTTCTGCCCGATTACGTGTCACAATCAAACTGTCCAGAATTTGTTTTTTATTTTTAAGGTCATATAAATTTAAAAGTTGCATAGAAAAAGGAAAGGGCTGTGAGTGACCTGAGTAATTTAATCTTAGACCCAAAGCTCTATTTGAATCAGTGACTTTATAATTTGCAGTATCCAGCTCAATAGAATTTAAGCTAATTGCGTCCGAAACCATGCGTTCAGCAACAGCATAGTGATAAATCACCTTTAAATTTTTTGGATTAAACTTAAATAAGTCTAAAGCATAATCCCTTTCTTCTGCATTTCCTTTTACAGGAATCCATTGGGCATAGGCCATGATCATATTTGAATTATCGACCGGATCGAGTTTACAGTCGATTAAAGACTGTTCAACCTTTACAATTTTAGCCTGCTTCAATATTTGTGCGACAACTTGAGTATCATCACAAATATTTGCATAAACCGCACTGATCAATATGAATTGTAGACTGATGATTTTAAATATTATTTTCATTAGGTTTAACATGGATTTTGTGCTTATAGATAGAGACGGAACATATTAAGAAAAAGCGCTTATACAATGTATAAACGCCATCAATACACATAAAATTTATGAATTTTCAATCACTTTACTTTCATTTTGCGAATCATTTTATAAAGTGTCGATGGTGATAGACGAGAAACCAACACACCCAATTTCTCTTTACGCCCACCCACGACAATATATTCTTGACCTTTTAATAAAGCAGAAACTGTTTTCTGCGCAAAATCATCAGCTTCTAATCCATTTTCAATGGCTTCATCCTGATGTGCCTGTGCTTTTCCTGCACCATTTAAGGCATTGAAAGATACATTGGTTTTTACAAAACCAGGGAAAATAACAGAAACATTAACACCATCTTGTGCCACTTCTGCGCGTAAACTGTTTGCCCACATATGAATCGCTGCTTTTGCTGCAGAGTAAGATGCCCGATATTGCGTCCCCAATAAGCCCGCAACGCTAGAAATATACGCAATTCGCCCAGATTTTTGAGCTAAAAAGGTTGGTAAAACCAATTTGGTCAAAAACACTTGAGAGAAGTAATCAATTTCCATAATCGCACGTTCAGTTTGCATTGTGGTATCAGCAATCAGTGCCCTTTGGCTTAAACCCGCATTGTTGATCAACCAATCAATACGCCCTTTCTCATCTAAGACTTGTTCATATGCATGGCGTACTTGTGCTTCATCGGTAATATCCATTGCCACAGAAATATGATGATCTGGGTTAAGAAGACTTATACGAACTTTTTCAAGTTCTTCTAAACGTCTTGCACTTAAAACCACTTGTGCACCTTGTAAAGCACATTCAGCAGCCAAGGCTTTACCAATCCCTGAAGATGCGCCTGTAATCCAAACCACCTTTCCTTCTAAGCTTTCCATTTTATTATGCTCTTGAATATGGTGAATAAATATTAGACCACGTGACCCACCAAATCAATCAAGTGATTTGCTTTTAAAAACTAACCTTCAACTAAAAACTTTTTAAAATGTTCTGCATAATGTTGCGCCTTTTCTACATTGCGAGGATTGTATTCATCGCCAACTTTTTCTAAGCGTTTATAGCCAGTACTGGTGATCATATTAATCACACCATTTAAGGTTTTATCGACCACAAAGTTAAATTTTAACAAAGTCTTAGGGTCACGGATAAATTCTGATACACCGAGGTCAATAATTTTAACCAAATTTTTTAGTGTCACAGGCAAAGCACTGGTATCCCCTTGAATGACCTTTTGAATATTGCTGGTCGCTTCTTGCCCTAAGCTACGGTCTAATTGGTAATACATCACCACTTCAGTTGCATCTGAATCTTCAAACTTTTTAAGAATATGGTTTGCCACAGGCTTTAGACGATCATTACTAAAAAAGGAAATTGACCACGGCATATATTTTTTTAATGCCCCTTCAATCTGATCAAAAATCTGTTCAGCTTCTTTGAGCTTTTTCTTCCCTGTTGCATCTAGTGCATCATTTTTACGTTGTTCATCAAGTAAGGTTCCAAAAACCTGATCCAGCACTTGGCATGACATTTCCGTAAAGACATTACCTAATTGTTTTGCTAGATCTCTTTTTTCACCATGATTCAAACTTTGGGTAATGCTTTTTAACTCTTGGTACGTTTGCTGTTTAATCAATAAATCGATTTTATACTGCATTGTTATGTGTCCTTTTGTTGTTTTGTCCTATTCAATTTTGATCTTAGCAAAACTTGAAATATCTTGCATTGTCTTTAACCACTGCTATTTGTTGAATATCAATCACAAATACTCTCAACAAATCAAATATCTAAAACACGCATTTGTAAATATGACTCAGTTAAAACCCCACAATATCCAACATTTGTCATATTTAAGATCGATAAAAACCACAAATGCATCTTGTATTCTCATGTTTTGATTGCTGCATTCAATTCAAGATAAATATGCCATAACAGGAATCAACATTCCTAATGAATATTTGCTACAATGAATGCAATTTTTTACTTACTTTTGATCTGTTTTTACTATGACTGATTCAGCGCAAAATATTGCTACAACCTACGATCCTACCGAGATCGAGAAAAAATGGTACAAGACTTGGGAAGAGAAAGGTTATTTCCAACCGTCTCGTAAAGGCGATTCATTCTGTATCATGATTCCGCCACCGAACGTCACAGGTAGCTTGCACATGGGTCATGGTTTTAACAATGCCATCATGGATGCCTTGACACGTTACAACCGAATGTCAGGCAAAAATACTTTATGGCAACCGGGTACTGACCATGCGGGTATTGCAACTCAAATGGTGGTTGAGCGTCAATTGGCAGCTCAAGATATTAGTCGTCATGACTTAGGCCGTGAAAAGTTCATCGACAAAATTTGGGAATGGAAAGAACAATCTGGCGGTACAATTACCCGTCAAATTCGTCGTCTTGGCTCATCTGTAGATTGGTCACGTGAACGTTTCACCATGGATGATGGCCTGTCAAATGCTGTTAAGGAAGTATTTGTAAAACTGCATGAACAAGGTTTGATTTACCGTGGCAAACGCTTGGTAAACTGGGATCCTAAACTACAAACTGCACTTTCAGACCTAGAAGTTGAATCAGATAAAGAAGAACAAGGTTCATTGTGGCACTTCAAATACTTCTTTGAAGATAAGTCTCTACGTACTCAAGACGGTCACGATTATTTAGTGGTTGCAACAACCCGTCCAGAAACATTACTGGGTGATACTGCGGTTGCAGTTGCTCCAGATGACGAACGCTATGCACATCTTGTTGGTAAAAATATTATCTTACCAATTACGGGTCGTGCGGTTGCAATTGTTAAAGATGAATATGTTGATAAAGAATTCGGTACAGGCTGTGTAAAAATCACCCCTGCACATGACTTCAATGACTATGAAGTGGGCAAACGTTGTGAACTCGCAATCATCAACATTTTCAACAAAAATGCCGAAGTTTTAGCTGATTTTGAGTTTATCGCAAAAGCTGGCGAAGCGATTTCTAAAACCATCCCAGCACCAGCTGACTATATTGGTTTAGAGCGCTTTGCTGCACGCAAAAAATTGGTTGCACAAGCTGAAGCTGAAGGTTGGTTAGACCAAATTCAACCGTATACGCTGAAACCACCACGTGGTGACCGTTCAGGTGTGATCATTGAACCATTATTGACCGACCAATGGTATGTCAAGATTGCGCCTCTTGCAGAGCCTGCAATCAAAGCAGTAAAAGACGGCGATATCAAATTTGTGCCTGAACAATACAGCAATATGTATATGGCTTGGATGAACAACATTCAAGACTGGTGTATTTCTCGTCAATTGTGGTGGGGTCACCGTATCCCAGCTTGGTACGATGCAGAAGGCAACATTTATGTTGGTCGTTCTGAAGAAGAAGTTCGTGAAAAAAACAATATCACTGCTGATATTGAATTAAACCAAGATGAAGATGTACTGGATACATGGTTCTCTTCAGGTCTTTGGACATTCTCTACACTGGGTTGGACCGGAGATGAAGCAAAAGATAAAGAAAACTATTTCTTAAATACATTCCATCCAACGGATGTATTGGTTACTGGTTTTGACATCATTTTCTTCTGGGTTGCCCGAATGATCATGATGACCATGCACTTCATGAAAAATGAAGATGGTACACCGCAAGTTCCATTTAAAACTGTATATGTACATGGTTTGGTTCGTGACGGTGAAGGTCAAAAAATGTCTAAATCTAAAGGGAACGTACTCGACCCATTAGATTTGATTGATGGTGTAGATCTTGAAACCTTAGTACAAAAACGTACCACTGGTTTAATGAACCCTAAAGATGCACCAAAAATTGAGAAATCTACACGTAAAGAATTCCCTGAAGGTATTCAAGCTTACGGTACAGATGCGGTTCGTTTTACTTTCTGTGCACTTGCCAATACTGGACGTGACATTAAGTTCGATATGAAACGTGTTGAAGGCTATCGTAACTTTGCCAACAAAATCTGGAACGCAACCCGTTTCGTGATGATGAACTGTGAACAACAGCCAATTGGTCAGGAAATCCGTCAAGATCTTTGGGAACTTCCTGAACAATGGATTGTCAGCCGTTTACAAAAAGCGGAAGCTGCCGTTCAACAAGCGTTTGCAACCTACCGTTTAGATTTAGCTGCTCAAGCAATTTATGAGTTCATCTGGAATGAATACTGTGACTGGTATGTAGAACTGACCAAACCAGTACTAAATGATGAAAAAGTATCGACTGAGCGTAAAGCAGAAGTTCGTCGTGTCCTTCTTTCTGTAATGGAAGCGTCTTTACGTCTTGCACATCCAATCATGCCATTCTTAACTGAAGAAATTTGGCAGACCCTGGCACCAATGATTGGTATTGATGGTGAAACCATCATGCTTGCGCCGTACCCTGTTCCTAACCCTGAACGTGTCAATGAACAGGCTGAAGCAGATATGCTTGGGTTACAAGGCTTGATTGGTGCTGTACGTAATATTCGTGGTGAAATGGGCTTAGGTAATGCACGTTTATTGCCTGTATTGCTTCAAAACGCGACTGATGCTGAAAAAGCACAAATTGCACGTATTGAACCACTGTTTAAAGCTTTGGCTAAAGTTGAAAGCATTACCTTCTTAACCGATGCTGAGCAACCACCGTTGTCTTCATCTTCTGTTGTTGGTCATGTGTCTGTATTTGTACCAATGAAAGGCTTGATTGATCCAAAAGCAGAACTTGCTCGCTTGCAAAAAGACTTAGACAAGGTTCAAAAACAGCATGACCAAATTGCTTCTAAACTTGCAAATGAAGGCTTTGTGGCTAAAGCACCTGCTGCGGTTGTTGAAGGTGAAAAGGTTAAACTTGCTGAATTTGTAGATCAGTTAGCTAAGATTAAAGCCAATATGGAGCAGATTGCGGCGCTTTAAGCGAAGCTTGCAATTTTGCCTCTAAAGAAGGAAGCTTAATTATGCTTCCTTCTTTTTTTGAGTAAAATAATGAATATTATAGAAGAATTTAAAGAATATCTTTTAAAGCAAAATTTAGAAATCAAAGAACCTGCAACCTTGATTGAGGTCGAACAATTTGAACAACAATATAAGCTCAAGCTTCCGCAAATTTTGAAAGCGTATTTTACACTTTGTAATGGTTCAGGTGAGATGAATTGTAATAATGAAGGATTTTCATTTTTTACTTTAGCTGAATTTAGACCTATAAAAGATTTAAAAGGGATTGAAAACTTTCCTCATGCAAATTGTTTTGTATTCTCTGAGTTCTTACTCTGGATGACTGCATATGCAGTAAAACTAGACGAATATGGCAATGAATTAGGCATTTATGAAATCTGTAATACGCATAATAAGGTTTGTAATAGTTTTGAAGAGTTTATTTTACTCATAATGAAAGATGATTTAGAAATACTTGATCGATGATGTTTTTCCGTACAGCATTCAACAATTTCATACCCATTTAACTTAAAGATCAGTTATCAAAATAAAGCGAATTGATACACTCTAATTTTTCAAAAATTACCCTCACCCTAGCCCTCTCCCACAGGGAGAGGGGACTTCCATTACTAATTTTATCGTTATTTGATACACAATAGGTTTCTCTCCTTTCAACAAAGAATTAAAGAGAAATGACTTAAAATATTTGCATAAACTCCACAACCTCAATCTTGCCAAAAATGTGGCAGAGACACTCTTTGAGAGTTTAATAATTATTCGATACACAATGAAGCTCCCTCTCCTTTCAGCAGCGGGTTAAAGAGAAGTAACTAAAAATGTGTGCATAAATTCCACAACCTCAATCTTCCCTAAAATGTGGAAGAAACACTCTTTGAGAATTGAATAGTTATTCGATACACAAAGAGGTTTCCTCTCTTTTCAGGAGAGGGTTAGGGAGAGGTGTCTTTCAACTCAATACAGATATTCCACAAATCCGCCAATACCACCTCACTGCGATTCAATACATCATCATTCCAATAACGAATAACTTTAAGCCCCAAAGCCTCTAAAAACTGAGTTCTTCCATTATCATAAGCTACGCCCACATCTGTATTATGTTGCCCACCATCCAACTCAACCACTAAGCCCAATTCATGACAGAAAAAATCGACGATATAAGGCTCAATCACATGCTGACGACGAAACTTTAAATTCATAAATCGTTGAGCTCGTAAAAGTTGCCACATAAGATGTTCCCCATTTGTGGCATCGTGTCGCATAGATTTAGCGTATTTTAATAATTTGGGGTTTAGCTTCATTTTATTTTCCCTCACCCTAACCCTCTCCCAAGGGGAGAGGGGACTTCCATAAAACCACTATTCCTTAAGCTGATCCAAAGCTGTCCCCTCTACAGGATTTCTTTTCCAATAATAAGGTTGGAAAAATCGAAGCAACAAACGCCACGGTGTCATCCAGACAATACGCGCATTGCTCTTCTTATTCTTACTGATGCGTTGTGCCAAATAACCACACACTTGCTCAGGTGGGTCAATCACAAACATAAATAACCATTTCATTTTATGCCAATTTTTAACTTCACCTTGTTGCCAAGAAGAAATCAATAAATCTGTTGCCACCATTCCGGGGCTGAGCGTTCCAATCAAAATATTACTATTTTTGGTTTCTTTATTTAAAGCATGATTCAGATAAGCAACTGCTCGTTTACTGGTTGCATAAGGCGTCATCCCCGCACTCCATTCACCACGACTACCCCAACCTTCCATATTAAAAATTTGCCCAAAACCTTGCTGCATCATTCCTTTTAAAGCCACTTGCGAACCCAACATCGAACCAAGCACATTAGTTTTGATTACACTTTCCAATTCTGAGCTAGCAATCTCGGTAAATGCCCTTGCTGCATTACAGGTACCGGCATTGTTAATCCAAACATAGACCTGACCAAACCTTAAAACTGTTTCTTTCCATAAATTGTGTAAATCTTCATATTGAGCCACATCACAGGTCACCCCATAAATTCGATTTGGGGCATAGCGTTGCGCAAAATCTGCAACAACTTGATTTAACTGCGCTGCATTTCGTGCCGAAATCATCACAGACCAACCTAACTTTAAAAAAGCTTCTGCCAAAGCAAAACCAATTCCACGTGTGCCCCCTGTAATCACGACAGATAAAGCTTGATCAGAATTTGATGTGTTCAAAATATTCCCCCATTGTAGTGATGAAGATGAATCAGTATAAGACAGCAAACTGGCACATATAGAACACACGACTATATCTCCAATTTAGGACATTGAGCATCAAAAAATCAATTTTTAAGATAGAATCTTCAACATTCAAAATGATTGAATGATTGAATGATTGAATGATTGAATGATTGAATGATTGAATGATTCAAGTTCTATGAAAAAGAAAATTTTATTATCCATCACCCTTATTTTTCTCATGGGATGTCATGAGAAAGCCGGCACTGAAACTAAACTAACCAAACAAGAAACTCCACAACAAGCATATACCAAAGTAGAATCCATTGAGATTCCTGCTCAGCCAGAGCCAGACCACCTCGTCAATAACCCAACACCACTCCCTCAAGGTTTTTCAGTTGATACGACACATCTTAAAAAGCCATTACTTATCGATTTTGATGGAGATGGAAAACGAGATGCTTTCCAAGTCTTAAAGAATCCCAATAAAAAGGGCATGAAATATCTGTTTGAATTCCGTATTTCGGACAGTGATAAAGTTTATTATTATCAAAATAATGAAGAAGGTGATGATTTAGATATTTTTGCTAAGTTCGAAGTCGCGCCTAAAACAAATATCTATGTCGATGAAGAATATCGCTTTGGAAAAAATGGCGATATTATTGCTAACGAACAGATTGACCCTAAACATTATTTAAAGTTTAAGGGTAATGGTGTTTCAGTCAGTGTCCTCGAAGAAACCTGTGCTGCATCTGCTTTCTTCTTAACAGATGATAAAATTAAACGGATTTATCTCTGTTAAATCTATTTTTCATCCGCAAAAATCGCATTTGCCCCAATCACTTTAGAAATCTTTACTTGGTCTTGTTTGAATAAAGCATAGATTTTTACTTTAAGTGTTTCACTGGTAAAAGTCCCGTTTAAATTCAGCAAAATGGGTTCATCACTCAATGAACCTTTGCCGTGATATTCTTGATTAATATCGTTGGTGGTCGCCTGATTGACCACTACAAAATGCCCCGCAATACCAGCAGCCTGACCACAAGCTAAACTTTGTGGTGACCAATCCCCTACTTTGATCTCAGGTTTTAAAGCATAGCCTTTACTTGCTAATATTTTCTTTTGCTGTGCTGTTGTCATGGGAAAATTCAGTATCTTTTGCTGACCTTTCCAGTTTACCGCTAATTGACTCGATAAACATGATGCTCGAAAAGGACCCGCACTACCTGACTCTGCACCTTCGTTAGAATCATCACATTGAGAAATAACTTGAAAAGTTGCTTCTCCACACTGTAACAGTTTCGACTTATAGATTTTATATTGATTGGACTGCGCACTCACTGATTCAGCAAATAGACAGAGGCCAAAGAATGCTATTAAATACACTAAAAAATTGGAATATGTTTTAGACACCATCATTTTTGTACACGTCATTAATTGTTTAATCGCAAATTGATTTTATCTTAAACATTTATTTTCAACTCATTAAAACACTCAATAAAAGACCAACCATTTGAAATTTATAATAATATAACTCAGATATCCCCAAGATGTTGATTAAACCAGAAGATGAATACAAAAGCTTGATAAAATACATATTTTAAAATACAGATAATTCAATCACAAAAAAATCGATATGATGATGAAAAATATAATAATATTCAACAGTAGTGTTCTATCACTATTTTTGGGCTCGCTTAATTATGCAGCGACTCCGCAAGTACTTGAGAAAACGGCCATACAAATTTTTTAAAATGCAAAGTTTCAAAAAACCAATCAATGGAACGGTCAAAAATTTCAAAGAAACCATTTCGAATACAGAAATCAAGCTTGCAGTGTGGGTGTATGCAAAAATTGGTCATTAAGTTATTTTTTAATTTTAACTCAATCATTTATCGGTTTGTTTTTAGATTCAAATTAGACAGGCTGGGTCTAAGGTGAAACACGATAAATAAAAATCAATAATTATCAGTATCTTAAAAATAAACCAGAATATCTTATTGCATCAAGTTAGTGCATAAATTCCAATATAGTGCATGCTTTTGCTTTATATCGAGTCTTAATAATATTTTGAAATTGTTGATCTATTTTTTCATACAGCCAAACGCTTCACGGATTCAAATCGTTGGTTATACTTGAACCAATTTGTGTCAAATAGCACCAAAAAGAATCGTATATGCAAAACGTTGATCTACTCTTTCTCTTGCTTGGCGCAGTGCTTGTACTCGCTATGCATGCAGGCTTTGCTTTTTTAGAGCTGGGAACAGTTCGCCATAAAAATCAAGTCAATGCACTCAGTAAAATTATTACTGACTTTTCAATCTCAGCAATCGCCTACTTCTTTGTTGGTTATTACATTGCCTATGGCCAACATTTTTTTCATACAGGTACTACGCTTTCAACTGAGCATGGCTACAATTTGATGCGTTGTTTTTTTCTTTTGACCTTTGCTGCAGCAATCCCCGCCATTGTTTCTGGTGGCATTGCAGAACGTGCCAAAATGCGTTCTCAAGCCATTGCGACCCTGTTTATTGTGGCGCTGGTTTATCCTTTTTTTGAAGGGATCGCATGGAATGGTAATCTCGGCTTACAAAAGTGGTTAGCGGATACGTTTGGTGCTAGCTTCCATGATTTTGCCGGTTCTGTTGTGGTACATGCGATGGGTGGCTGGATTGCACTTGCAGCAGTGTTACTACTTGGTGCACGTCATGGGCGCTATAAAAAAGATGGTCGCGTTAGTGCACACCCCCCCTCTTCTATTCCTTTCTTAGCACTCGGTTCTTGGATCTTAATTGTTGGTTGGTTTGGCTTTAATGTCATGAGTGCTCAACGCTTAGATGCAATCTCAGGTTTAGTCGCTATGAACTCACTCATGGCAATGGTAGGCGGCACACTTTCTGCAAATTTCTTTGGAAAAGAAGATCCGGGGTTTTTACATAATGGCCCCTTAGCAGGCTTGGTGGCAATCTGTGCAGGTTCTGATGTGGTTCATCCAATTGGCGCTTTATTTATTGGTATCTGTGCCGGTTTTCTGTTTGTTAAACTGTTTACCTATACACAAAATAAACTCAAAGTTGATGATGTACTCGGTGTTTGGCCATTACATGGGGTTTGTGGTGCATTTGGTGGTATTGCTGTGGGTCTATTTGGTCAGCAGTGGTTGGGAGGGATCGGGGGAGTATCTTTGATGTCTCAGATAATAGGTACGCTACTTGCCATTTTACTGGCTTTAGCTGGTGGATTTGCTGTATATGGTATACTTAAAGCGACTATGGGTATTCGTTTAACACAAGAAGAAGAGTTTCGAGGTGCAGATTTATCAATTCATAAAATTTCTGCAAACTCTGAGGATGCAATGTTTTAATCGTTTATACCAGCAGGTTTTATTTTTTATAAATTTTGCGGCTGAAAAGCCGCTTTTTATAGCATCTAAATGACTATACAATAATTTAAAAATAAAATTTTTAAAATAAGCTTATTCATTCTCAAGAGCAGTTACTTACAAAAACCATCTTAAAATAATCGTTGATGTTTCTATTTATTAATAGATCAATTTATAAAATTCCAATTATATAATCATTAAGCTTAGTTTAAGTTTGTTTTTTTCTAATACACGCAGATTAAAATATTTAAATTGAGCAAAACAACACATGTCTTATTGCGACTCAAATAAATTTTTCTTAAGTAACAGTTTATTGTTAGGAATATTATTTTTAATATTGTTCTTTGTCTTTCCCGTGGGTGGCGCAATCGATATGTATTTTATCCAACCGTGGATAGATAGTACTGGTCATTTTCCACTCAAGAACAATTGGTTTCTTATTGAAGTTAATCACAAGTTGCTTAAACATATTGTAATTGCCTTCTATATTACAGTATTCATTTCATGGATTGCTTCTTTTAAAGTTGCGAAATTAAAATCGTATCAATGGCAATTGGGCTATTTGTTCATTGTCAGTGTTTTATCTACAGCAGTAATTGGCATTTTCAAATCCCACTCAGCTCATGCCTGCCCTTGGTCTATGACAGAGCAAACCGCTCTAGGCTATGTTTGGGATTTTTCTGCAAGCCACGGAGGCTGCTTTCCTGGTGGGCATGCCAGCACAGGTTTTTCATTGCTTACAGGTTTTTTTGTATTTAGACGATCAAATTCTAAAATTGCTTATCTTTTCCTAGCCCTAGGTTTAACACTTGGCTTGATTACGGGGTGGGGGCAAATGATGCGTGGTGCGCATTTCCTTAGCCATAACCTTTGGACAGGTTGGATTATTTTTACTTTTAACTTAATTGTGTATCGTATATTTTATAAAAAATTTACCAGATAACGACTCTAAAATTATATATGATATATCGCACAAAATTATTTTATTATAAATGCATCTCTAAAAATACATCAGATATTTAAAAGCGAATTACTGTTACTCTGGTTTATTTGATCGCTCATCTATTTTTATTTCAATCTAAAATGCCAAATCAAGTGATGCTTAGCTATATTCATCACTAAAAGAATTACATTTTTGTCATAATTTAAATATTAAATTATTAAACCAATCTTAATTTTTACAAATTATTATATTTTGTTTATACTTGTGCCAATTTAGTAATCTTATACGTGCAAAATATGAGTAATTTTTCTAAATTTCTCCGCAATTCGCTTAAAATTCAAGACCAGAATATTCAGTCTTATCAGTTAGGTGATGGCAAAGTGTGGCTTAAAAAAGCCTCTGAACGCCACTCGGCTTGGATTTATATCCCATTAAAATGGGTTGCACGTATACTCAATATTGAAGCACTAACCCCTATTCCAAATTATGGTGGAAGCAAATCGATTTATTGTGAAGTACATCGTCTGACAGAATTAAATTCACTTGGTATTCCAACACCACAAATTTTAGCTAATTGTTCACAAGGTCTATTGATTGAAGATGCTGCTGATCACGGTGAAGATGTCATGCAACTTGATCAAGCATTGGCAAAAATGGAAGGAAATACTGCTAAAAAGCTTGAATTTTATCGTGAAGCAATTTTTGCTATTCAAGCTGTACACCAAAAAGACAGTTATTTGAGTGAGGCGTTTGCACGAAATATTTTAGTGAATAAGGACAAAGCATTTACTTTTATTGATTTTGAAACTGATCCTGGGGAAGTCCTCGAATTAGAAACCTGTCAAATTCGAGATTGGTTATGCTTTATTTTCTCCACAGCATTCCGTTTTAATGATGACGAGCTTGCACAAGCGTGCGATATCCTGATTGCAGAAATTTATCCAAGTAAATCAAAATACAACGAGATTTGCCGTATAGGAAATAAACTCAATTGGGTTGCAAATTTCAATTTGGGTAAACTTGGCAGTGATGGTCGTAGAATGCAAAAATGTTTAGAATTTTTTCAGTATATGAAGAAAAATGAGCCCCTTCCGCTAATGTAGAAATGGGATCATTTATTTTTTAAGTATTTTACTTTTCTGTTTTGATATGGCACTGAATTGGGATTTTGACCAAAACACTGAGTCCGCCCAATTCTTCACTACGTGATAAAGACAGTTCACCGCCTAAATGTTGAATGGCTTTATCCACGATCGACAATCCCAAACCACTCCCCACTTCCAAGTGATGATGTACACGATAAAAACGTTTTAAGACTTTGTCATACATATCAGGATCAATTCCAGAACCACTATCCTCAATTAAAACATAAGCAAAACCATGAATATCTTCAAATACTGAAATATTAATCATGCCTGAAACAGGTGTATATTTTATTGCGTTATCGATTAAATTAAAAATGATTGAATGAAGACTATGTTCTACACTTCTTAAAGTCACTATTTCATTACGTACAAAGCCAAGATCGATATCTTTTTCCATTGCAAGATTCATCAACTGTTCTACACAATTAAGTGCTACATCATTCAGCTTAAATTGAGTCACTTGAACTTCATGACTCAATGAGGAATCTTGCTTTGCCAAGGCAAGCAGTTGCGTTACTAGGTGCTGCATCCGTGCTAAACCTTTACTTAAATTTTTCAGATTTTCCTCTTCAGGAAACTGGCTCATTAAAATTTTAGTTTGCAGATTCAAGGCAGTAATTGGTGTACGTAACTCATGTGCAGCATCTGCTACAAACTGTCGCTGTTCTTGCTGAGCAATAGAAATTCGCTCAAATAAATGATTCATTTCTTGAATTGTAGGCAATAATTCTTCTGGATAATGTTCATTTTGAATCGCAACCAATGAATTTGAATCACGTTTTGCGAGTTCAGATTTAAAGTCTTCAAGGGGCTTTAAACTACGGCGAATAATATAAACCAAACCGAGTAAGGCAAAAGGAATAATTAATAAATAGGGAAGAAACATACTTCCAGCCAGCTCTAAAGCCAAATGCTCTCTAACTTTTTCCTGTTGACTGATTTGAATTTGAAAATTAGTGGTAGGTAAGATATAGGTAATCCAAGTACCATGCGCTGTTTCTTGGCTATAAAAACCTGCTTTTTGCTTAGGTTCAACGATGACATGATGAGGCGTACTTTGGGTTTGACTTGGGTCAGCATATGCCCAAACATCAATAAATAAATCCTCTTCATGGTAACGTTTATGTATATCAAAATGACTTTGAATAGCACGTGGATTTAATTCCACTCGCTCTGCCAAATAGACCATTTGTGCATCTAAAATTTCATTAATCTCTTCTAAAGAAATTTTATAGGCTGAAAAAACCAACACGCAACCAAGTAAAATACTAAAAATAGATGTATAACGAATTAAACGTTTTCTTAAGGAAAATGCAGATTCCATGTTATTCCGCTTTTTGTGGTTGCCCCAAACGATAACCTAATCCACGAATTGTACGAATAATATCTTTACCCAATTTTGATCGGATATGATGTACATAGACTTCAATTGTATTACTGTTGATTTCACTATCAAAAGCATACAATTTATCCTCTAAATTAGATTTAGAAAATATTTTATTGGGATGGGTCATTAACGGAATGAGAATCGCCCATTCACGATTTGAAAGTTCCACTGTTTCACCTTTTAGAGTTGCAATATGCTGTTCAACATCTAAAACAATTTCACCATTTTTCAATAAATTTGATGCGTTTCCTATCACTTCTTTTGTTATATCACCTGTGCGACGTAATAAGGCATGGATACGAGCTACCAACTCATCAAACTCATAAGGCTTAATCAAATAATCATCCGCGCCTTGATTTAAACCTTCAACACGATTTTGTAATTGATCACGTGCTGAAATAATCAGTACAGGTAAACTTGAACGTTGACGAATTTGCTTTAAGACCTGCATCCCATCCATCATGGGCAAGCCTAAATCAAGTAAGACCAAATCAAATTGTTTCTCAGAAATAAGCTTGAGGCCATCTAAACCATTATTCACCCATTCCACATCAAAGCCCTGATATTTCAATAATGTTTTAGATGATTCTGCAATCATAAAATCATCTTCTATCATCAAAATTTTGGTCATGGTTTATATCCTTTCAATCAGCTTTGTACAGCACACTGGTGCAACATATTATTTTTTTGATCTATGACTTGAGTTTGGACATTTAACAAACTCAAAAGACTTGGAAATAAATTATCTTGACTCAATGTTGCCTGTTTTTGTTGATTTAAACAATTGATTTGTTTTGTTGCTACAGATTTCCAAGCATCTGAAAACCACATCACCATTGGTACATGGGTTTGTTGAGTAGGCGCAATCGCATAAGGTGCACCATGCAAATACATACCACGTTCACCTGTAGACTCACCATGGTCAGATAAATACCAAAAACCTGTGCGATAGTTTTGTTGCTGTTTTAAAGTTTCAATCATTTGATTTAGAATATGATCTGTATAGACAATCGAATTATCATAAGTATTAATCAATTCAGTCGATGAACAACCTTGTATCGCATTGGTTTCACAAGTCGGTTTGAATTTTTTGAATTCATTTGGTGCACGTTTATAATAAGCGGGTCCATGACTTCCCATTTGATGTAATACAATCAAATGCGCTTGCTTATCATTTTTTGGCAATTGACTTAAATATAGGTTTAAGCTATCGACTAAAATTCCATCTTGACATTCGCCATCTTTACACCATTTTTTCTCTAAATTTTGAGGAATTACAAACTTCTCAACGCGATCACAAGCACCTTTACATCCTGAATTATTATCAATCCACGTTACCTTGTAACCTGCGCGTTGCGCGATATCAAGCAGTCCCTCTCGATGACTTGCCAGTTGCTCATCATAGCTTTTACGAGGCATACCTGAAAACATACAAGGCACTGAAACTGCTGTTGCTGTACCACAAGAACTGACTTGAGAAAAATTAATTAGGCCCGTCTGCTTGGACAATTCAGGATTAGTGTTCTTTGCATAACCATTTAAAGAAAAACTCTCTGCACGTGCGGTTTCACCAACTACCAAAACCATCAATTTAGGTTTATGTTGTAAAGCAACATCGTCGACTAAATGTGCATCTTCACCATAACGAATCAAAGGTAGATTTTTTTTCGGTGCTTTTTTATGAAAATAAGAAAGTGTTGAAGCTACTGCATTTTGCGGAGAAATCATGCCTTTTAAATCACGATGCTCGCGAAAAATAGCAGCATAATCCACATAGAAAACAAATAATAATGCTGCAATTACAGCGAAAGAGCCCGCAATATTTATGCTTTTAAATAATAATATTTTGCCAATTTTTTCTGGTTTAATTTTTACCCAAAAAATAATGATGATGGGTAAAACAACAAATCCCAGTGTCCAAACCAAAAATTGCAAAGAAAGTAAGTCTGACACTTCACTAGGATCTGTTTGTACCATATTTTGAATTTGATCAGGCGAAATGACTACACCCAATGAGTTGACAAAATAAGCACTAAATCCACCAATGAAGACCAAGACAATTGCAAAAAATTTTGCTGTCCATTTCCAGTCTAAAATTTGTAATAATAGATTATATAAAGCAACCAGCACAAAACCTGTCGCGATCAGAAACAGCTGTGCTTTAATCCCCTGATAAGGCGTTAGAGACTGAACCTTATTTAAAAAACTAAAATTCAGGCACAAGCCTAACCACACTGCGACAATAAAATTAAAAGCAGTTAGGGAAATTGAGACTTCACGTCGTTTTATACGCTGTATTAAGTTAGACATTACTTTGGCAATACTCTTTTCAATGGGGTTAAGTTAAAAAATGAAGCTTAAACTGAACTTAAAAAGCACTTTCCCAAGCATATTGCACCACTGATCTTAATTGTAACTACCTTTACATTTCTCACGATCTGAGAAAATTAAAATCAAATAAAGCATCTACAAAAAAAATGAGTATTATTTTATAGCCCGTAGATTATAATACTGCTTATTCCATTCACAATAATTCATTTAAAGTTAATATTTTTGAGATAAAGTTATTTTAAATCCAAAAAAGTAATAATACACGAATTGATTTCTACATATTTTAAAATGGCGAAAAAGTAATTTTCTATTTTTCAAGCAATGCAAAACACATCAATATTTAATTAAAAAATAAAGACAAAACCACATTAAATCAAAGACATTTATACATAAATTAAACTTTATTAACCATACAATGTATTTTACTTTTATAATACATTGTGGGCTTATTTATTCCCAAGAAAAATTATTTAATTCAATCAAAACCTGACTAACCATAACACTACATATTAAATATTGATCATAGCTATTATCAAAATTTAAGTTCATAATATTATGAATGACGAATCTTTTTGATCCAATATATTATAGGGATTTGACAAAAAATGCCTATCACTAAAATCAAACTTAAATAATTAAAATATCCCAATTGATCGCCAATCATGCCACTTAAGGTATACAACAACCCACTGATTGTTGCCATAATCGAGACCTGAAAGGTAAAATCTGTACCTGCATATTCTTGACGGCTATATTGCATTACTAATGTTAAAATTATGACTAAAAGCATTGCAGCAAACAGATCTTCTAAAGCATTAATCAAATAAATTAACCACGGTGCTACAAAATGAGATTGTTCATATTGAGCTGCTAACCACACAAACCCTGCTAAACTGATCAATTTCAAAATAGAAAATAGGATTAAGGCTTGCTGACGCTTTAGATTTTTTAACATTAAACTGGCCAAGCCTGCACCCAATAATGCAGAAAATGCCCCTAACATAGTGATATAAATGCCGATTTGAGAAAGGCTCAGCTGTAGATCAACCAACAAAGGTTTAGTTATTGGACCTGTAAAGCCATCAGTTATTTTGATGCTACAAAGCACAAAGAACCATGCTCTTAGTTTTTTATTGACAAAGAAATAAGTTAAATAACTTTTAAGTTTTTCAATAAAGTGCTGTGTAGCGTCATCGTGTAAATGTGTTAAAGCAGTCTTTTTCAAGTGTTTGGGTTCGTGGTAAAAGCAAATAGGGATTGTATTTAAAGCCACAATTCCTGCTAAAATCAAAAACGTACTTTGCCAACTTAACCAGTCCATTGCCCATAAGATTGCCCCGCCCCCAACAATAAATCCTAAACGAGAGCCAATGACTTGAATCATATTCCCGATATGTTGCTGATCCCCTTTTAAAATACTAACGGCTAAGCCATCCGTTGCAATATCTTGGGTTGCACCAACACTGTTCATACAGAGCAAAGCCATAAAAAACAATAATAAATAGATCGGTTCATTCAGGGATTGGATCGGTAAAAAAGATAAAATGGTCAAGATAGCAATGGTTAAAAGTTGGGTTGGAATAATCCAACTGCGATAATGCCCTTTGGAATCATGTCCAAAACTGTCCACAAAGGGCGCCCACAAAATCTTAATTGCCCAAGGGGCCATGAGTAATCCAAAGCCACTGATATGTGCCAATGACACGCCTTGTGATCGCAAAATTACTGGTAAAGCATGCGTCATAAATCCTACAGGTAAACCCTGTGCCCAATACAATGAAAATAACAACAAATAGGTGTGTCGCATGCAATCTAAACTCGAATGATGTCAATATAAATGGGCGTAACTTGATTCTGTATGTATTGCTTTTATCTACGAATTTTGTAATATTTACATTTTGCAGATCGTTACTATTAAGCAAAAACCAAAATCAATGCAAGAGTAATCATATAAAAATACAATGTCACAAAATTTTCCAATGATACCTGATCAAGTACCTCAGCGTGGTACAAACACCAGTCGTAATATTTTTAAAAACCTTTACTTAGTTCAAGGCTGGGGATTTGAAGGTGAATTTCCCAATTTACCTAAAGCGGTGGTATTTATTGCGCCACACACCTCTAATTATGATGGTTTATATGCCTTCCTCGCGATGTTAGGTATTGGTGTTAAAGTCACAATTTTTGGAAAAGATAGCCTGTTTAAAACGCCACTTAAAGTACTTTTTGAATGGATGGGTGTCATTCCTGTTCATCGTGATTCACCACATGGACTCACCCAACAGATTGTTAAAATCATACAAGAGCAAGATAAAATTTGGATTGCGATTGCACCTGAGGGTACCCGGAAAAAAGCTGAAAAAATTAAAAGTGGTTTTTATCATATTGCTATGGGAGCCAAAATACCGATTGCAATTTTCTCATTCGATTATGAGAAAAAGCAAATTCACTGCTTAGGAACATTGCAACCTACAGGAAATTATGAGCAAGATTTAGCAGAGATTTTAGCGCGTTTTAAAGGTAATTTTTCACCTAAACGGCCTAATTTTTTATCAATTCCTTTACAAAAACTTTTGAAAAATAACTAGAAAAAACAGAGACAATCTGTTCAGATGTGCAACATATATTTTGATCAAAAGTAATACTCCATGCGTTTTAAACAACTTGGTTTTATAGGCTTATTGGGTCTAGCCCTTGTTGGCTGTGACAAAACTACCAAAACTCCAACACAGACCACTGCAATTAAAGCACGTGAGCCTGTTATCGCGATTGCTTTAGGTGGCGGTGGTGCAAAAGGTTTCGCTCATATTGGCGTGCTCAAAGTTTTAGAATCACATGGGATCAAACCTAAAATTGTGACTGGAACCAGTGCCGGAAGTTTTGTTGGCAGTATTTATGCCAGTGGTAAAACACCATTTCAAATGCAACAAATTGCACAACAATTGAAAGAATCTGATTTGCGTGATTTAACTATAAATAGCCAAGGTATTGTTCTTGGTCAAAAACTACAAGATTATATCAATCGGAATGTTGCGAATAAACCTATTGAGCAATTTCCAATCCGTTTTGCAGCAGTTGCCACTCGCTTAGACAATGGTAAAAAAGCTGAATTTATTAAAGGAAATGCAGGACAAGCAGTCCGAGCTTCTTGCAGTATTCCGAATGTTTTTGTACCAGCCACGATTGGTCATACAAAATATGTTGATGGTGGTTTAGTTAGCCCAATTCCTGTCCAGACTGCGCGTGATATGGGAGCTGATATCGTGATTGCAGTTGATATTTCTGCTCGTCCAAGTGGCAGCCAACCCATGAATATGTGGGGCTTATTGGATCAAACCATTAACATCATGGGACAACAAAGTATTAACAATGAGTTGGCTCAAGCAAATATTGTTATTCAGCCTAAAGTTGGACACTTAGGTACACTTGATCTTAAGTCGAGTAACCAAGCCATATTAGAAGGTGAAAAAGCAGCCCAAGGCAAAATCATTGCGATTCAAGCTGCAATTAATAACTTTAAAAAAACACCTGCTGCATTAAAACCTGCACCACGGGCAAAATTTTAATACCGCAATAACGGTCATATAATCAATAATGCTTTAAAACGAGAATAATCACGTTTTTATATGCAGCACTAAAATGATCTGCTACATTGATATAGATGATCCGTCATCTATATCAATGATAATCACTCGAGTAGATGTATGAACTTTATTTTTGAACCGTGGCATTGGTTTGTACTTGGCATATTGCTGATCTTATCTGAACTTCTACTACCAGCATTTGCGGCTTTGTGGTTTGGTATCGCTGCAGTTATAGTCAGCATTTTATTGTGGTTATTCCCAAGTATGAGTTTCACCTTGCAAGTCGTTTGCTGGATTATCTTATCTATCATTTGTACTGTGGCTTGGTTTAAATTCATTAAACCTTTATCTGTAGATAAAACTAAAGCTGGGCTTTCTCGTGAAGCAACCATTGGTCAAACGGGTATGGTCATTCAAACTGGGCTTAGCCATGATCAAATTCGTGTCCGCTTTCCAATGCCTGTTTTGGGTTCTGATGAATGGAATTGCCGTACATTATCGCCTGTACAAGTAGGTGACCGTGTACGAGTGACTGATATTTTAGGTAATGATCTAGTTGTACAACTACATTCATCATCTTAATAATGAAGAATAAAGAGGAAAATTAAATGGGTTTTGGTTCTATTGTTGTTTTAGTCTTATTTCTATTTGTGGCTGTGACCATTTTCAAAGGTGTCCGTATTGTTCCTCAAGGTTATAAATGGATCGTACAACGCTTAGGTAAATATCACATCACACTGAGTCCTGGTTTAAACTTCGTCATTCCATATGTGGATGAAGTTGCTTATAAAGTAACCACAAAAGATATTGTTCTAGATATCCCATCACAAGAAGTAATCACACGTGATAACGCTGTATTAGTGATGAATGCCGTGGCCTATATTAATTTAACCACCCCAGAAAAAGCCGTGTACGGTATCGAAAACTACACTTGGGCAATTCAAAACTTGGTGCAGACTTCCCTACGTTCAATCGTTGGTGAAATGGACCTAGATGATGCATTGTCATCACGTGATCATATCAAAGCGAAATTAAAAGCAGCAATCTCTGATGATATCTCCGACTGGGGCATCACACTAAAAACTGTGGAAATTCAAGATATTCAACCATCACATACGATGCAATCAGCGATGGAAGCCCAAGCAGCTGCCGAACGTCAACGTCGTGCAACTGTAACCAAAGCAGATGGTGAGAAACAGGCCGCTATTTTAGAAGCTGATGGACGTTTAGAAGCTTCTCGTCGCGATGCTGAAGCTCAAGTTGTATTGGCTGAATCTTCACAGCGTGCTATTGAAATGGTGACCTCTGCTGTAGGTGATAAAGAAATACCTGTTGCCTACTTATTGGGTGAGCAATATGTCAAAGCTATGCAAGACATGGCCAAATCCAATAATGCCAAAACGGTTGTGTTACCTGCGGATATTATGAATACTATTCGCGGTGTGATGGGCAGAAATTAATTCTGAAATTTAAAAATTGCTCAAAATAGGCAACCGATGTGTTGCCTATTTTTATCTTGAAATAGGTTTTTGCATTAACATGCCCATAAGGTCTGATTCAGTAATATAATTCGCGATTGAATAAGCCCAAACTTCACACATAGCACACCCTCAATTGGTCTTGTTTCAACCGAGCTCTATTCCAACGTGGAAATATCTCCACTTAGTTTGGTTCTAATACAAAGTGGTATGCCCAATCGGAGCGGTAAACAAGGTAGCAATCAAACCTATTCAGATGCGACTATTCAATCTTTCAATCTTATTTGATGATTAAATCCTTATTCTAATTGTCTTTAAGTATGGGCACAGGCTTTGTTTAAAGCTTGATTAAATTATGAGGGCTTGATTAAACAGCTTTAGATTTTTTCACTATTTTTAGAAGACAAAAGTATATTGAGATTACGATTCGCTATTAAAAAGTCATTGTATACTTCACCTACTTTTAAACATGAGATGCCAGCTTCACAAGATTTAAAATTTTCGTTGATCAAATAAGGTAAATGGAAGCCTAAGCAACAATAAGCTGGATATCGCCCCCAATGGCATAAGCTCCATAGAGGTATCGATGCTAAAACACTACAAATAATATTAGTGATTTACTCTATCAGACTCCACCAAGTGAACAACTCAATTCCATCTATACTGATGGAGCTTATGATACTAAAAGCTGCTAACGGGTGATTTCAGACAAATTGGCACATATGGTGATCCCTAAGAAAAAATGTCAAGCCTTGAAAAAATACAAAAACTTGCTCATTAGAATGCAATGAGCTGCTTCGAACAGCCAAACATTTAGGTAGGATACTATGGAAAAATGGTCAGGTTACCCTCAGAGAAGTTTAGTAAATACCAAGATGCGCTGCATAAAATTATTTGGCGACAAACTAAGCACAAGGAACTTTCAAAGTCAGGTCGTTGAAATATATGTACCTTGCGCATTAATAATGCTCGTGTATTAAACAGATTCAGTGAATTAGATAGAACTCGCACCCGAATTGTGGTCTAAACTTGACTTATGCAAAGGAATTTAGACTTTCGAATCTTTGTGCAACAAAGCCTATTCAATTGATTACCCCACATTGAGGGGGATTCATCAAATTTAAATGATTCAAAAATATTTCTTTAGTGCTGAGAGATAAATAAATCACCGCATTACATTAAGTTTAAATTGTAACCTCATAAATTTTTTGTACTGTCGCTTGGATTGAGCGTTTAAATCAATTTTGCAGGTAATGTTCTACTTTCATATATGAAATTAACAAAAATCCTTTTTGCTAAGGTGACAAACCTGTACTTAAAACAATCTTAGTACTCATGTCTCCATTCATAGCGATATCATGTCGAATTAAACTATGAAAAAACAGTGTTAATCTATCTTATCTAAGTACTCTATTTAAGTACTACTGATGAGCATTACTTTATTGAAAATCTGATTTAGCTTTTTCTTGCCAATAAAAATTGAGAAATTTGATTCAATTCCTGAGCATCCTCACCAAAATATTCTAAGGCTTTAAATGCTTGGTCATGTAATTGTTGTGCATAAATTTTGGCATTGTCTAATCCCATTAAAGCAGGATATGTCGACTTATCTACTTGTTGATCTTTACCTGCAGTTTTTCCCAAAGATTCAGTATCAGAAATCACATCTAAAATATCATCTTGCACTTGAAATGCTAATCCAATCGATTGACCATATTGACGCAATTGGGGAATAGCCTGATCTGTACCTACAAAAATTGTCACAGCAGACATCATAATTGCAGCTTGGATTAAAGCCCCAGTTTTATTAAGATGAATACTTTCTAAATGCGCTTGATCAACATGCTTACCTTCAGCCTGTAAATCTAAGACCTGACCACACACCATTTTTGAACTGGCTGTTGCTAAAATTTGCATTTGCTTAAGAATAATGCTCTGTTCAACAGCTTGACCTTGATCAAATAGACGACTCCCTAACACTTCAAATGCCATTGATTGCAGAATGTCTCCTGCTAAAAGCGCTGTATCTTCACCAAAAGCCACATGACAAGTTGGCTGCCCTCGACGTAACAAGTCATTGTCCATACATGGCAAGTCATCATGTGCCAAGGAATAACAATGAATAAACTCAATCGCAACCGCAGCTCTACGCACAGCTGCAAAATTTGGATTATTTGCTTTTAAATGTGCTGTTGCGTAACTTAAAGCAGGTCTAACTCGTTTTCCACCTAACATCACCGTATGATGCACAGCCGATTTTAATGGCTCTGGCAATGAAAAGGCATCTAAAGCAACTTGTAAATCTTGCTGAATTTGTACTTGCGCTCGTTTTAAAATTTCTGCATTTACATTGGGAATAGAAGTCACATCTGCCTCGGTTTGTACGAATCTCTAAAACTAAAAAATCAGAAGTTTTAGATGAATTGGTAAATTTGATGAGTCAGAACATTCTACTATGAGTTACTATAATTCTCATCTCTTAATTCCAATAGAATCATTTGAATAAGTTCAAGATATTTACAACTCATTTTTTAATAGAAACAGCGAGTTTTTTCCCTTTTCTTTAGCAGCTCGTACTGCAAATTCTAATTTTTGTAAAACATCAATCTCAATCTGTTTTTTTTGTAGATCTAAATGATAAATTCCTATAGACGCAGTAAGGTATTCGTTATTATTGCCAAATAATATCTTTTCATTAGTAACTGCAAATTTAAGCCTTTCAGCAAGTGTTACAACAGCCCACTCTGTCAGGTGTTCAATCACAATAACAAAACTTGCTGAATTTAAGCGAAAAATTTCGGCTTCTTCAGTTTGAGCAATCGCTTCATTTAATACAGAACCTAACTGTATTAAGACCTCATCACCTGCCGTATAACTATTCAATTGATTAAATCGCTTGAAATTATCTAAATCAATTTTCAGGAATGATAGATACGTTTCATGGCTTTTTTGCCAAACTCTGTTTAAATAATGCTCAAAAGCAAAAGCATTTTGTAAACCTGTGACAAAGTCTAAATAGAGATGATCATGCAATTTTTTATTATTTTGCAAAAGTACATTTTCACGACGCTTCAAACGCGTTATATCTGAGCAAACCACCACAACTCGTTCAATCTCATCATATTGATTACGTATTGCTTTAAAATAAGAAAGATAAAATTTTCCTTTTACATAGAATTCTTGTTCAAAATAGTTATTTTTCTTTGCAAAATAACGCATTGCTTCATGAAAATGTGTATAGACTACAGTTGAAAATGTATTCAGTAACTTGTCAAATAGATAAAGTGCGTCACTTTCATAAATATCTGCAAACTTTTGATTTACCCCCAAAAATCGTGCTTCTTGATCAAATAATGCAATAGGCAAAGGAATTTGTGAAATAAAAGAAACCAGATGTAATTTATCGATGTCTTGTAAATATTCAAAAACTTTGATGTCTTCAAGGCTATCTCGTAGTTTTTTAGACTCTTGTTCCATACGCCACCTCGAAGCCAATAAATTTTAATCTATTGAAATCAGCATTTAATGTATTAATTTTTTACAACAGCAAATAATCAAAATTGCTATCTCATAAAGTAAGTATGATAAAATACTGCAAACATTTTGCCACACACAATACAAAATTAGTACTTTTATTGATATAAATCACAAAAAAATAAACCTTGCGAGCGCAAGGTTATTAAAATTTCAACGTAAAAATTACTTAAGTAGAAATTAGAACGTATATAAATCTATCAAAAACTATCTGCTGGCACCCGAACCCAGCCCTCCATCAATACACGTGCACTACGACTCATCATTGCTTTCTTGACAATCCATTGCCCTTTTTCGTTCAAAGCCTGTGCCCCTACACGAAGTGTTCCAGATGGATGTCCAAAGCGTACCGCCTCACGCTCACCACCTCCTGCGGCTAAATTCACTAAGGTATTTGGAATTGCTGCTGCCGTACCAATTGCGACTGCAGCTGTTCCCATCATGGCATGATGTAATTTACCCATTGATAATGCACGTACCAATAAATCTGTGTCGGTTTCACTCACTTGTTTACCACTCGAAGAGGTATAGCTTTTAGCTTTGGATACAAATGCAACTTTAGGAGTATGCTGACGATTTATCGCCTCACTGATGTCTTTGATTAAACCCATTTTTACAGCACCATACGCACGGATTTTTTCAAAACGTGCTAATGCAGTGACATCACTATTGATATCTTCTTGTAGTTCAGTTCCGTTGTAGCCAATCTCTTCAGCATTTAAGAAAATTGTAGGAATACCCGCATTGATCAAAGTTGCTTTAAATGTACCAATTTCAGGCACATCTAAGTTGTCAACGACATTACCTGTAGGGAACATGGCTCCACCATCTTCACCATCATCGGCGGGATCTAAAAATTCAATTTGAACTTCTGCAGCAGGGAAAGTGACACCATCCAATTCAAAATCACCCGTCTCTTGAACTAGACCCTGTGTAATAGGAACATGAGCAATAATTGTCTTATGAATATTGGCTTGCCAAATCCGAACCGTACAAATGCCATTCTCTGGAATGCGATCAGTAGCAACAAGACCATTACTAATTGCAAATGAACCAACAGCTGCAGTTAAATTACCGCAATTACCACTCCAATCTACAAACGCTTTATCAATAGACACTTGCCCAAAAAGATAGTCAACATCGTGATTAGGTTGCGAACTTTTAGCCAAAATAACTGTTTTACTGGTACTTGAGGTTGCCCCACCCATCCCATCAATTTGCTTTCCATAAGGATCTGGACTACCTATGACTCTAAGTAATAACTGATCACGTGATTGCCCTGCTATTTGTGCACGTTCAGGTAAGTCATCAAGCTTAAAAAAGACACCTTTACTAGTACCACCACGCATATAGGTTGCTGGGATTTTGATTTGTGGTGCAGAACTCATTTTTTCGTATTCCTTTAAATTCTCTTTGTTGTATCAAATAATGAATCATCATTCAGTTTTATAGTACCCTTTTTGGAATAAAAATACTGATAAATTAACTCAAATATTCAATAAATCTTGGCACAAAGATTAAAAGTTAAACAGTTTAAATATGGTTTGAAAATTATTACTTATGATTATTTTATTGAAAATTAACAAAAAAATTAAAAATCCTATTTTTTGACTTCACAGTTCCTTCCCATACATCCATCGTATACTAGGCTAAAAGTAACCAATCTATTACAATAATTAAATTCGCATAAATAGAGTTGTACACATTGAGCAACGAGTCTACACAATTACAGCGTGGACTTAAGAATCGTCATATCCAATTGATTGCCATGGGTGGCGCAATTGGTACAGGATTGTTCTTAGGTTCAGCACATGTGATCGAAAAAGCTGGGCCATCCATTATTTTGGGATATGCCATTGGTGGTTTGATCGTTTTTTTAATTATGCGTCAGCTTGGAGAAATGATTGTACATGAACCAGTAGCTGGTTCTTTTAGCCATTTCGCCAATAAATATTGGGGTAAATTTCCTGGGTTTTTAACAGGTTGGAACTATTGGATGCTTTACGTCCTAGTTGCAATGACTGAATTAACTGCTGTTGGCAAATACATCAATTATTGGTGGCCTGAAATTCCCAATTGGATATCTGTACTGTTCTTCTTTGTTGTGATTACACTGGTAAATCTAGGAAATGTAAAGTTTTACGGTGAATCAGAATTTTGGTTATCCATTATTAAAGTCACTGCGATTGTTGCAATGATTGTGTTTGGTATCTATTTAGTTCTGACCGCAGATGTAAGTTCAGGTATTGCTTTTTCAAACTTATGGTCACATGGCGGGTTTTTTCCAAATGGATTTGACGGCTTATTTTATATGCTGGCTTTCCTTATGTTTGGTTTTGGTGGTATTGAATTAGTTGGTATGGCTGCTGCCGAAGCCAAAGACCCAGAAAAAACGATTCCTAAAGCAATTAATCAAGTCGTTCCTCGTATTCTCATCTTCTACGTAGGCTCAATGATTATTCTTTTGTCTTTAGTTCCATGGAACCAATTGAATTTTGGTGGTTTAGATAAAAGCCCATTCGTTATGGTCTTTAGTATGATTGGGATTGCATGGGCAGCTCATCTGGTTAACTTTATTATCTTAACTGCGGCACTATCTGTTTATAACAGTGGTATGTATGCCAATAGCCGTATGCTTTATGGTTTAGCAAAACAAGGCAATGCACCTAAAATCTTTACTAAAACCAATAAACATGGTGTTCCAATTCCATCGGTATTACTTTCTGCATTTTTAATTTTGGGTTGTGTACCTTTAAATTATTATTTACCAGAAGATGCCTTAAGTCATTTGATGTATGTGGTCGTTGGTGCTTTAGTTTTAAACTGGCTTATGATTACACTCACCCATTTGAAGTTTAAGCGCGCTTTACGTTTGACAAATCAAACCAGTAAATACCCCGCACTCTGGGCACCTGTTAGTAATTTCGTTGTAATTATTTTTATTGGTATCGTTTTATATATCATGTGGGATCAAGGATTTAAAGAGTCAGTATTGATGATTCCCGTATGGATTACACTGATGTTAGTCTTGTTTGATATTTTAAATCCAAATGAAATAAAGACCGAAGAAAAATAAATCCAACGTAAAGCTATTATTTAGATAATAGCTTTTTTTTCATATGTATATACGGTAAATTATTGACTTATTGTGCCCTTAGCTTAACTGGATAGAGCAGTTGCCTCCTAAGTGACAGACGTGGGTTCAAGTCCCGCAGGGCGCACTATTGAAAAAGCAAGAAGTGAAGGTCTCTTTTTTATAAAAATTTAATATAAAGCGATTTATATAACCTGATAAATTTATATTTCACTCCAATTAATTGTTTAAATTTCACTCAATCCATCAATTACTTAAATATCTAAATTTTATTGTTTTATATCTATAAATTTGTAATATCCCTCTAAATAATCACATCTTTATATATTTTTCTATATTCTCGCAAATCAAAAAAAACTACATAGTTCATTTTTTTTTTACTAATTCACCCTCTAGAGTATTTACTCTTATTTTTTATATGCTATTTTGTAAATAGAAGTAACTTTGAGTTGATTATTTAAGTATCAAAATTATTTCTCATTCAAAACTTAAGTACTTCAAAGTATTCATTTTATTATATTAGGGAAAAATTAAAATGAAATTAAAAAATTTATCAATCGCGATAATTGCTGCAAGTTTGCCAATGACTGGTGTTTTTGCCGCAGCAATGGATCGCTCAGGCCAATCTATTTCGGCATTCCTTCAACCTAATAATTATTTTGAAGCTGGTATTTCAGTTTTAGACCCGACTGTTGAAGGCCGAGAAGCTGGCGATACACCTAAACCATATCGTGAAATTGATGATATGGGTGGGGATTATTACTTTCCATCTGCCGCTATTAAATTACAACTCACTGATCAAGTATCATTCGGTCTATTGTATGACCAACCATTTGGCGCGGATGCAAAATACTCTGGTGAAAATGCATTTGTCTCTTCTAATGGCGATACGGTATTACCTCAAGATAGATTGACAGCGCTTCGTGCTAGTACTATTGCTAAAAATGTAAATTCACAAGTTGTTGACCGAGCAACACAGCAAGCGATTGCGATGACTGGTTCTCCAACACCACCTCAAGCTGTAATTGATCAAATTGCAACGCAAATTCGAGGAAATGCAAATGCAATGGCTTTGATCACAACAGGCGTAACACAAGCTGTAGATAAAGGTATTGCAGGGGCTAATAGTACACTGGGTAAAGGCAGTACTGAAGTTAAAGTTGACACCCAAAATATTTCAATGATTTTTGGTTTTCAACCTATAGCTAATTTGAACTTCTTTGGTGGTGGTGTATACCAAACCATTAAAGGAAATGTAAGCCTTCGTGGTCAAGCATATAGTTTATACAATGGCTATGATGCTAACATCAAAGAAACTGGCGGTGTAGGTTGGTTAGCAGGTGCTGCTTATCAAATTCCAGATATTGCCTTAAAAGCATCGGTAACTTACCGCTCTGAAATCGATCATGATGTCAATATTAATGAATCGATTCCTACGCTTGGAGCATTAGCATTACTCGGTGATAGCGGAGCTGCTGCTGCACAAGCAATTGCCGCTTCAAATGGTAAAACGACAATTACGACACCACAGTCGGTCAACATTGATTTACAATCAGGGATCATGGCAAATACAGTTGCATTTGCAAATCTTCGTTGGGTGAACTGGAAAGACTTTTCAATCCGCCCATTAAAGTTTGGTCAAGTTTCTGAAGCAGTTGGTCCAATTGTTGGTCGTCCAAACGGATTTAACCTCGTTGAATATTCTGATGATCAATATACAGTGACAGCTGGTCTCGGTCGTAAAATTAATGACCAATGGGCAGGTAATGTCTCAGTGGGTTGGGACTCAGGTGCTGGTAACCCAGTTTCAACTTTAGGCCCAACAGAAGGTTATTGGAATGTAGGTTTAGGTGTTCAATATAGCCCTACACCTGCGACTTTCATTGCTGGTGGTGTTAAATACTTCTGGTTAGGCGATGCTAAAGCACAAACGGGTGCTCAAGCAGGTAGTGATGCCTATGTTGCAGAATTTAAAGATAACAATGCAATCGCTTATGGTTTAAAAATGGGTTATAGATTCTAAGAATCTATACTGATAAAAAATCCCACTCTAAGTGGGATTTTTTATCTTAGAAATTTAAATTTTTAAAAATCATAAAAAGAAACTTCACCTGTTTCTAGAGAATATTCAGCACCAACGACTTTCAATTTACCTTTTGCAATTAAGTTTTCTAAAACAGCTGAACCATGGCGCAATTGATTAACAGAGGCAAAAACATTTGATTTCACTGCATGCATAGATAACTTTTCTAAATCATCTTTCAATTCAGTTTGCATTAAAATTTCAACTGACGGACGTACACGATTCACAATTGACATGAGATTTGCAGAAGGAGGTGTGTTGGGATTCTTAAGTGCTTCAATCGTTGAATGAATCGCACCACAATGGCTATGCCCTAAAACAACAACCAATGGACAACCAAAACTATCTGCGGCAAATTCCACACTCCCCACTTGCGATGGCGCAACAATATTACCTGCAACACGAATCACAAATAAATCGCCAAAACCTTGGTCAAAAACCATTTCTGCTGGGACACGTGAATCCGAACAGCCTAAAATAATTGCAAATGGCTCTTGATTGTCCATCATTTCAGATCGTTGCTGATGCGTCAAAAATTTAGTCAGATTTGTTTCACCATGTGCAAAACGTTCATTACCCTGTTTTAATCGTTCTAAAGCTTCTTGAGCGGTTAGCATGTCTTCGTTCCATTGTGTGGAGATTTGCATTATTTTAATGCCGTAAAATTTGAAAGTCACTGACTAAAAATAAACTCTGTTACAATTTTTGTTATGCATGGTTTATCTACCAAAACTTAAACAATATGTAGACATAACTCACATTTTCAATAAAATTATTTAACCAAACTACAAAATAATCTTTATATTAGGTGAGTTAGAAGCTTAAAGTATGGCAAAAAACTTACAAATAAGACTTTCTCGGCAAATGTTGAAAAAATTATGATCATGAATAATATTTTTACTTTATATAATGCCTAGTCTTTTACTCGGAACCCTATGCATGTCTGAACTGTCCCATAAAAAAACTCTTCATTTTTTAAACAGCATATTGTTAAGTTTGACTGCGATCGGTGTATTGTTTTTAACTAGCCACAATGCAACCGCTAGTACACCAGAATATGTGGATTATTTAAAAATTGTACAAGAAGAACGTGCTTGGGCAGGCTTAAGTTCTAAAACATTGCGTGTAGGTGATGTTATTTGGTCTTATAGTGAAGGTGGGTCTAAAGATAAACCTACTGTTTTACTGATTCATGGCTTAGCCAGCAGCCGTGATACATGGAATGATATTGCGCAGTCATTAACCCCTTATTATCATGTCATTATTCCAGACTTACCTTCTGCTGGAACTACCCAAGTCCCAGCCAATTTTGATTTATCTGTGCCGAATGTAACAGAGCAACTTAGACGCTTTATTGAAGCCGCACATATTCAAGATAATTTAAATATTGCAGGACACTCATTGGGTGGAACCATTGCAATGTTTTATGCTTCACAGTACCCTTTTGATACTAAAAGCTTATTCTTGATGAGTACTGGCGGTATTTTTAAGTCGACAAACACCAATTATCTAAGAAATCCTATCTATCTAAAACAGTTATTGATCACCCAAAAAGGCGATTTGGATTTTGTAATGAAAAAGGTGATGTTTAATCCACCTTTTACTGCCCGTGTAATTAAAGATGAACAAGAAAAGTTATTTATTGCTAAATCTCAAGACACTGCCAAAATTATCAATCAAATTGATGCCCTCAATCGACTATATACCCCTGCAACCTTTACCACAATGTTAAAAAACATTGAGGCACCAACCATGATTCTTTGGGGTGAACAAGATCAGATTGTAAATGCAGATGTTGCAAATGAATTAAAGTCGGTATTAAAACGTGCTGAAACACCGATTATTCTAAAACATGTTGGACACATGCCCCTACTCGAAGCACCTGAACGAGTTGCAGATCAGTATTTAAGCTTTTTAAATAAGGTACAGCCCTTGCAAAATCCATTGTCTGATCAAACACATGGACAAATTGAGCTCAAAAAATGAAAAATCAACTTATTGAACAATTGATCGAAGCCCAACTTGGCTTTTTAGACCAAGAGTTTTCACAGATAGATACGATTAAAATTGAGTTTACTGAATTTTATCACTGGTTTAGAAAACAGCCTTTAAAACAAATTTGGTCTTTTGCACAAATCCATGATTTATTGTTAAAGCAAATTTTAGCAACGCCTGCAAATAACTTTCTCATTGAGCAAATCGCTGAACATATTCGTTTTGCATTGATTCATCCAAGTAACGATGAAACCTTAATTGAAGATATTATTCCAGTCACCACAATTGATAAAATTGCCCAATATGTCGCAAGTAAATCACGTCATCGTCAAGCCTTGATCAAACGTGTTGTCAATAATCCAGCCTTTTCAAGTATGTTAACCCAACTGATTCATCACTCTATCCAAGATTATATTGATAATTCGGTCATGAATAAAAAAGTCCCGGGGGTGGGACGTTTTATGAAGATGGGGAAATCAGTTTTAGAATCGGTTACCGACACTAATTTAGATGATACGGTTAAGCATTATCTGCAAAAAAATATTATTAAAATTAGCCAGTTGAGTGAACAAGTCATTAATCAACAATTTGATGACAATAAACTTTATCATTTTCAAGCCAATTTATGGCATAAAATTAAAAAAGTACCGATTGCTGTATTGCGTAATTATGTTGAAATTAACGACTTACCTAAAACTGTGGGTATGGGGCATGAGATATGGGAACATATTCGCCAAACAGATTATTTAAAGAAACAAGTACATGATGGTGTACTGACTTGGTATGTACGTAATGAAGAGCGACCTTTTGATTTAATTTTAAGTGATATCAACATTGATGAAGCATTGATTCAAAATCAATTACAACAGTTACTTGAACCTGTTATTCAACAGATGCTTGCTTCTCAACACTTAAAAAGTCGTGCACGGATCTATTTGGAAAAATTTTATTATTCCGATGAAACTTTAAAGATTCTAAATATTGAAAAAGGCGTATAAAGCGCCTTTTTCATAACTAAACAGATTTAATGCAATTTAATCTAGCTTTAGAACTTATAAATTAAACCCAAATTGTAACGGCGGCCATCCAGTACATAATTATAAGTCGCTGTATCTATGCTTTTATCAAATAAGTTATAAATACCAGCATTAAACTGTAAGGCATTAGAAGGTTTATAGTTTAGACCAACATCAATCATTGCATACGCTGGTCTACCATCCCCCATAGATGTGCGACTTAAATAGTCAGAAGTTTTACTTCTTACATTTAAGCGGCTCCACATCCCAACTTGATCATTTGTTTGCCAATCTAATGTGGTATTAAACATATGTTTCGGCATTTCATTTAATGGCTTACCTTTAAATGCACCACTCTTTTGTTCGGTATCTGTAAATGTATAATTTGTTGCCCAACGAACATCTGGCGTGATTGCCCAACCCAGAGTTGCCTCTATACCACGCATATTTGCTTTATCGACATTAATACGTTGACTGACAAAGTCAAAGTTTTGACCTAACCAAGAACATCCCATAGTTCCAGAGTCTCCTTGACAGGTACGAATTTCAGTAATTTTATCTTTAAATTCACTATTAAATACGGTAAAACCTGCATCTAGATTGTCATTATTATCCCAGTTAATTGATGCTTCATAATTAATACTTGTTTCTGGTTTTAAATCTGGATTACCTACAATCATACCACTCGACTGACCACCACCTGTTGCTTGTCCCCACCCTGCAACAGTGGCACGTAAGGCCGGAGTTTTATAACCTGTTGATACCCCACCTTTGACAATCCAATTATCATTTAAGGTCCAAACACCATAGACTTTCGGGCTAAAATGATCACCAAAATTTTCATCTTTGTCATAGCGTAATGAAGCCGTTACCGTGAATGGCTCTACAATATTCCACGCATCCTCAGCAAATAATGCCCAGCTATAGCGGTCTAAATTGGTTAATTTTGAGCCACCAATGACTAACTGATTGCCAAAATCCTCAAGCTCTTCTTTTAAATAACTTCCCCCAAAGCTTAAAGCATGGGAACCCAGATTGATTTGGTTCAAAGTATTAAATGTTGTATTGATTGCTTCCATGCTACGTGATGGATTTTCATTTTCCTCACGTTGAATATAAGAATGTGTCTTTAAATCGCCAATTTCACCACGATGAGTCAAACTATATTCGGTACGATAATAATCTGTATATGAGTCTGTTGGGAGCTTACCATTTCGCCCTGGTACATTTGCAATTGTTTTACCTACAGTTTGATCACGGTTTTGAATTGATCGCTGATATTCGAGGTCAATGGTATGCTCAGTACTTGGCGTCAAACTCAGTGTTGCGCCACCTGCACGTATACGTTGCTTATTATAGCCACCAATGATGTCATCTTCATTGCGTTGTGAGAATGTTCCATTCGCCTTTAAACCAAGTAAATTACGGATTAAAGGACCAGAAACATACAGATTTGCTTGATGGATATCCCCAGAATCTCTATTTTCTTGTAGTGTCGTATCTAACTTAACCGAACTTGTCCAAGTATCTGCGACTTTTTTGGTAATAATATTAATCACACCGCCCATGGCATCTGAACCATATAAACCAGACATCGGGCCACGGATCACTTCAATACGTTCAATACTTTCAATACTGGGCATCCAACCTTGCTCAATACCCGAGTTATCACTATTTGGTCGAACTGAACGTGTATTGACCTTTTTACCATCAATCAAAAAAACCGTATAAGCACTTCCCATACCACGAATACTGATATCACTTGAACTGCCACCACCTGTTACGACAACCCCAGGAACGTCTTTGAGTGCATCAGTTATATCTCTATACGCTTTTTTATTAATGTCTTCTTGAGTCAATACAGAAATAGATGCGGCAGCTTGTTTCACCTCTTGCTCAAAACCACTTGCTGTCACAACAATTGTTTCTAATTTAGTTGACTCTGTAAACTGAGAATTAGTTTTATTAGAAGGTTCTTGTGAATCTGCTGCATAGGCAGTACCCATCATAACGGTGATAATGGAGAGAGATAACGCAGATTGGATGATACGGTTAGTAGACATAAGGTATTCCAAAGAGGCTCAGCAATGAATAGACAATGAAGATTTAGATACAATGTGTAATAAAACACCACAGCATTATAAACAATATTAATAACTATTCTCATTTTTATTAACCATTCGGTTAATATTTGGACGTTTATGAGTATATCTTTAAGTTTTTATTCTATTTTTTAAGATTCATTTAAGCTTATCAATATTTAAAAATACAAAAATAAAATTTAGCTATGTGACAACCATAAAAAAACCTCCGAAATCCGGAGGTTTTGAACAACAGTAAAATATCTACATTGATATACAGACTATTTGAAATAAGCACCTTCTGCTTGACTGTGATCAGTCTGATCGACCACACGACCTAGTTCAGGAATATGCTCTTTAAGCGTAGTTTCTACACCTTGTTTTAACGTTACATCAATCGCAGAACAGCCTTGACAACCGCCACCGAATTTTAATACCGCAGTTAAACCATGTTCTTCATCTTCTACTACTTCTACTAGTGCACAGTTTCCGCCATGCCCTGCCAATCCAGGATTAATCTCTGCCTGAAGAATATAGGTAATTCGTTCTTCCATAGAGGCATCTGGACCAACACGTGGTACTTTCGAGTTAGGTGCTCGGAAAGTGAGCTGCCCACCGAAACGGTCTTTGTTGTAATCAATTACAGCATCTTTCAGATATGGAATCGACGGTGTATCAATAAATGCTGGGAAATCAGGATAATCTTGTTTGTAATCTGTTGGAGCAATTTCATCAGGTGCACTGTATGCCATACAACATTCAGCACGTGGGGTACCTGGATTTTCAACAAATACACGAACGCCAATTCCTGGAGTATTTTGCTTCTCCAAAAGATCTTTTAAATACTCTTGCGCATTGGGAGTAATCAATAAATTTGGAATTTCTTCTGCAACCGCAGTATTGGTGTTCTCAGTCGACATAACTCTATCCTCAAGCTGAAGTCGGTATTTTAACTGAAGATGAGGCTGAATGAGTGAAAATCAACTAAAATTGTCGGAATTAACTTAAAAAGATGTAAAAAATATAATCTACGCAAATTTCAACATAACATATACACATAATAAATGGATATAAATCATACACAAATAGATATTTACTGCATTTTAGCATATCAACAAATTGAGCTTTAAAACGAACAAAATGACAATAATGAAACTTTCTATAAATGAAATACTAAGCTTAATTTTAGATATTTTTATCACTGATTTATTTAATTTATACGACCAATTTATCTGAATTTTGTCATAAAATGCCACCCAAGTATTGAATATGGCATGGATAATGTATACATCTGTATATTAATGATGAAATAAAACGAGATATTTTGCATGTCCAGTTCAATTGATGGTTTACAGTTTCCAGTTCATCCAAAGACTCAAAAAAGTAGCAGCTCTCAAGTCGGTAAAGAAATCGTTGCAGAAGCACTGTCCTTGGTTGATCATCTCAGCGCACAGCAAGCTTTAGATGAAAAAAATTGGCGTAAAAATTATCCAGTTTATTTTAAGGCATTGGTCGAACATGGGATTCGTTCAAGTCAAAACGCCATCACTATAGCCAAGCAAGGCTTACACAAAGCCCAACATAGTTTTGATTTCTTTAGAGATGGACAACGCTATTCTTTAAAAGATATTGGTACAGTTCCAGTACTAGACAAGATTCAAAGCGTTAGTTTTAAAGGTCAGTCAGATGCTGAGGTAGAGTGGTATGTGCCCTATCATGGGCAAAAACTGCAAGGCGAAGCGCTATATCAGCAAATTCAAAAGTGGCAAGAAACTGGCATTATTGAAGCCAGTCATGCAGAAGCACTGAGAGAAGTGATTGCTCATCCCGAATGGTTTGATTTATCGGATCGTACCTTAGTTTTATTTGGCGCAGCCTCAGAGGCAGGCCCATTAACATGGTTATCGAAATGGAAAGCCAATATTGTTGCCGTTGATCTGCCCAATGAACGCGTTTGGGAAAGAATTCTTAAAATCATTGAAAATGGCAATGCTACACTGCACGCACCAAGTTTTCAAAAAATCGCCAACACCCATAATATTGAAGAATTAAAAAGTAAACTTGGGGCAAATTTACTAACCCAAATTCCAGAAATTACACAATGGCTTTGTGATAATCCACACAAATTAGATTTGGCCTCAATTGCTTATTTAGATGGTGAAAAACATGTCCGTGTATCGATGGCAATGGACACGATTATGAGCCATGTCAGTGAACACAAGAATGATTCATCATTGATGTATATGTGTACGCCTACAGATGTTTATGCAGTACCTGAAGAAGTGATTGAAGGTTCAAACAAAAAGTTCAAACATAGATCAAAATTTGAAACCGTATTCAGCAAAGGGATTGCAATTCTCTCCTTAAAACAATTCTTTAAGCACAATGATCAACAACTGATTGCCTCTGACAATGGTAAATTCTATGGGATTGCTGATTGTCTTGTGGTTGAACAAGGCCCTAATTATGCCTTGGCAAAACGCATTCAACAGTGGCGTGCAACTTTAGCACGACATCAAGGGCAACATGTCAGTATCAATATTGCACCATCCACGACGACACATTCGGTCACCAAGAATCCTTTGCTTAAAGCAGCGTTTAACGGTGCAAGTTTGTTTGATGTAGAAGCATTCCGCCCTGAAACAACCAATTCAATTATGGCAGCGCTTTGGATCCATGACTTAAGAAATCCGAAGTCTGTTGCAAATCCAGAAACTAAGATGGGACATCCATTAGAATTGATGATGGAGGGTGCCAATCATGGTGGTTTATGGCGTGTCGCCTATCTTGCTCGCACAGCCTTACCTTTTGCTGCAATTTATGGGTATGCAAGTGATAAATTGCCGATCCAAAAGCTTTTAACCAAGTTTAAAAAGTAATCCTTCAGGTTTAAATCTCTTTAAATTAAATGCCTAGTGATAAATTTAGCTAGGCATTTAAGCTTATGAGCAGATTTTTATGTCTAGTTAAATTTCTTATAAAAACTATAGGCACTCCCCCCAAAGCGCCAAATAACATACACAATGCAGCGATCCTTCAACGCCTTAAATAGGCTATACCGATGTAAACGGTTTAGTCACTCTAAAATCATTGACAGTTTTCTAACGATCGTTTAAAAACTTATAAAACAACCAATGAGAGAATAACAAATGTCAAATCTACAAGGAAAAGTCAGTCGTGAAATCCGTGGTCATATTTTTTTAGTTGGCCTAGACCGTGCAGATAAACGCAATGCTTTTGATAGTCATATGATTCACGACCTATCACTGGCTTTAACTGAATATGAAAATAATCCAGAACTACGCTGTGCGGTGGTCTTTGCCCATGGGGATCATTTTACTGCAGGATTGGACTTGGTTGAGTTACAACCAAAATTAGCCGATGGTGTTTTTAATTTTAGCAATGATATTGTGAACCCTTGGGGAACTGTTGGGCGTCAAAGAACAAAGCCATTGGTAACCGCGGTACAGGGTTATTGTTATACCGCTGGTATAGAATTAATGTTGAATTCTGACATTGTTATTGCCAACAAAAATACTCAATTTACCCAAATTGAGGTACAGCGCGGTATTTTACCTTTTGGTGGTGCAACGGTACGTTTCATCCAAGCTGCTGGCTGGGTAAAAGCTATGAAATATGTGTTAACTGGTGATTTATTTTATGCACAAACAGCCTATGAAATGAATTTAGTGACTGAAGTTGTTGAGGATAACCAACAGTTAACGCGTGCCATAGAATTGGCTGAACGTATTGCCAATGCTGCACCACTTGCCGTCAAAGCGGCACTGCAATCGGCTCATCAAGCCTTTTTACAAAGTCCTGAAGTCGCATTTGCAAACCTACAAAATCTACTTAGCCCTTTACTTGCCTCTGAGGATGCGCAAGAAGGTGTAAGAGCAATGATTGAACGTCGAGCACCACAGTTTAAAGGTAAGTAAACCAATCATAGCGATATACTGCGATAATCTAATAACTGTGGGAACAATCATGCAAAATTTAAAGTACTCAACTGAGGTCCAACACTTGAATGGCAATAGTTTTACCAGTCAGGCCATTAGTTTTAAGGCACTGGATGGTTATGTACTGGCTGGCATACTTTACACGCCAGTCAATACAATCAAAGCAAAAATTGTTGTTTCCAGTGCAACAGGAGTCCCTCAAGCATTTTATCGCCGCTTCTCTGAATATGCTGCACAATTGGGCTATCAGGTACTCACTTTTGATTATCGTGGGGTGGCCAACTCTGCTCCACGGCAATTAAAAGGTTTTAAAATGTCATACCTCGATTGGGGAAAATTAGATTTAGCAGGTGCAATTGACTACAGTTTTAAACAAGACATGCCCCTATTTTTAGTTGGACATTCTTACGGTGGACAAGCTTTAGGGCTAACACCGAATCATACCAAAGTAAGCGCAATGTATTGTTTTGGCACAGGTGCTGGCTGGCATGGCTATATGCCATTGAAAGAAAAAATTAAAGTTCAGGTAGTTTGGAATATTATCTTTCCACCTATGGTGGCGATTACAGGTTACTTGCCTTGGAGTAAACTCAATATGGGTGCAGATTTACCTAAAGGGGTCTATCAACAATGGCGTAGATGGTGTAAAAATCCCACTTATTTTTTTGCAGATCCTGAGCAAAAAAATTTGCATGAGCAATATGCCCAAATTAAAACGCCAATTTATGCAGTAGCTGCTTTAGATGATGATTGGGCATTGCCAAATTCTCGTTATGCTTTTATGCAACATTATAAAAATGCGCCCATGCACTATATCAACATATCAGCTGATGAGTTTGGTTTAAAACAGATTGGACATATGGGATATTTTCGTCAAGGCTCAGAGCCAATTTGGGATAAAATGTTAAATATTTTTGAGACATTCATCCACAATTAATTTTAAGCCCATAAGCAGCAAGGTCATCTATGCGCCCACAAAAACTTACACCTGAACACATGTTAAATACCTGTGCTTTGCAATTTAAAGCACATGGTTATGCAGGGACAAGTATGGAGATGTTGGCAAAAGCATGTGGACTCAGTAAAGCATCGTTTTATTATTATTATCCCAACAAACAAGCCTTATTGATGCAGATCTTAGCGCACACTCATCTTTATTTAAATCAATCGTTGTTTAAACTCGAAGATTTTGCTGTAGTGGATGCAAATCAACAATTTCAAATCATCCATGATAAAGCTGTTCATTTTTTTAGTTATGAAATAAAAGGCTGTTTAGTTGGGATGCTGTCCTTAGAGGCCAGCCATATTTCTTTAGAAGTCTTGGAAAAAATCCGTGAAATTTTCCAAGATTGGCAAAATGCCTTGTATCAATTATTTCAACAAAAAATGAATCAAACCGATGCACAAATTTTGGCAAAAATAAGCGTGGCCGATTATGAGGGTGCTATTTTAATGTATCGACTGAACGATGACTTGTTCTATTTAAATCAAGTGAAGCAACGAATTTCTCAACTACTCTCTATATAATACTCGACTGATTTGCAACTTCTTGGTGAAAATTAAATGATAAAAAAGATCAAATATAGTTTTTTAGCTTTGCTTTTTATAAGCCTATTCAATACAGCTCATGCGCAATGTAATCAACAAGATCAACAACAAGCTTATCAATGTATGCAGCAGCAATTAAAAACAGATAAAGCGAAAATGATAGGGTCTGTTGACAATTCGTCTACGTTTGCGACTACGAGTGTTTTTTAGGCGATACTAGGCACAAAATATGAAATTTAGTCATTCTAAATGAATAGTTCGTAACGACGTAGCGGCAAAAAACACGCTAGTCCCGAAGGCTTGGCTTAATTATCGTGATGCTCAATGTAATGAACTTACGGGAAGTCTTACTTATGGCGCTTTGGGATTAGCTTCAGGATTTGCACATTTAGATTGTGAAATCAATTCCACAATATTTCGACTAAAAGAGTTAAGCAGCCTAATAGAAAATCAATAACGATCTTTAAATTCGGCTTTATGTTCTATACCTTGATGATCAACATGCGCATAGAATACCCCATAACGTCCGACATAGTATTCAAGTGATTGTTCATGATAGCTCCAAAAAATAGACCATTCACCAAAATCAAAAGAACCAATCTGACTTTGTGTATTCATAGGCATTTTACTGAGTACATCATGTTGAATATGCCCTGCTTGAGAAAAGTCTTTGGTCTGTAAAGCTTGTTCAAAAAAAAGTTGCGCAGCTGAATCAAATAAACGTTGGTCTTCATCAGTGATCTGCTTGGCGAGTGCATATTGGTCTTCGACTAAACTCTGCTGCTCTACTTGAACTGTAGCGCTTAATGCCTCTTTTACTTGGGTTAAACCCGCCTTTTGTCGCTCTTCTGCAATCATCTGTTTAATCAGTTTGGTTTTTTCGGGTAGATCATGCTCTTCTTGAGGATTCTGAACCAATTCAGATAACGCTTGTCGTTGTTCTTCAAAAGCTGCATTAATTTTTTGTTTAGCAACCCATCGCCATAACACATATAACGTGATCAAAAATAACACGACTAGGATAAATTTCAACATAGCGTAATCTCAAGCATATAATACGCCCCAGTTCAGACTCATGAGCTAAGTTTAAAGCTGAGTATTTTGATTGTTTTTTTAATAGTTTACCCTATAAATTGTATAACTATCTCACTAGAGATACCCAGCTTAAACGTAACAATTGTTTTCTCTATATCGATAAACTAGATCTCTTATTTTAATTTTGTAATGCTTTTAGATCACCTGAAGCAAATACGATCCCTTTGCCTGGCACCTTTTTGAATATTATGGGTTTTCCTATATTTTCATATATCGGCTGATCATCTTTAAGCGCTTTTAAATCAATTTTTTGAATAAAATCTGATTATTTTTACTATACAACTTTACCGCGCCTTCATCTGAAGCCATATAATGAACTTTCACATGATAGATATTTTTAAATCTTGCATCTACATAATCACTAAATCGCCGCCACGTTCATACATACTGTCAAACACAATGGTATCTTCATCTACTTGCTCTAATTTAACACTAACATAACCACTTGCATCCGCCAGTTGATCGACTAAATATAATGATTTTTTAGCACCCAGCTGTATCCCATACGCTGAAAAATATTGCTCTCGAACTTGCTTTTTACCAATACAGGAATAAGTTTTTAATACGACTTTTATCGAGCCCAATTGATAGTTTTGAGGTGAAAATATGTCTTCGTCATCTTTATGGCATTGTTTTGCAAGCTTCGTTTGAGTATTGAGTTGTTGAAATTCTTGTGCATATATAGATGAAGTGAGCACGACACTACAAATGAATAATAACTGTTTGAAATATTGTATTTTCAATATTTTAGTATAAGCCGTTATCTGTTATATATCATTCAAAATAAATGATCAGTTTTACCTGAATTATAGCAATATTTAAAATAAAACACGCCATATAATACATAAAGCATGTTTTATTTTAAATTAATTATTGCAATGTTTTAAACTGCGCTAAGCGTTGTTGCTGTTGTAATTCTTGTTCAAATTCAAATCTCCCCTTTGCTACATAATTTTGTAAACCCGTCTGATCAATAAATGCTTTTTTATTACCCACATTCAATTTGGCTAATTTCTGCTTCATATAGAAACGATCAGCTTTATTGGCAAGGAAAATATCTGCATGGATTGCATCCAAAGTTTTAAATGTATGTCGTATGTCTGAAACTAGATTTGGATAATTGTTATTGTTTAACAAATAATAACCGCCCGTAAATAAACTGTCAGCATAGATGACTTTATAGTTTTTAAAGTAGTAACGGATATCTGTCGTCCAAGAGGTTGCGCCTGGTAAATGGCCGGGCGTCGCATGTGCTGTAAAGATTTGACGACCGAGCTTTAATTGTTCCCCATCTTTAATGATGATATCTACAGCTACAGAAGGAAAAGGCAATTGCTTACCTAGAGCAAAATCAGTCACGCCCCCATTTTCTAGCATTTCGGCATTTGCAGCACTTGCGACCAATTGAGCACCACTCCATTGTTTTAACTTAGCAAAACCACCAGCTTGATCTAAACGGGCATGACTATTGAGTAGATATTTTACATCTGTAATTTTAAAACCTAATTTTTCAATATTGGCTTTAATCTGCACTGCCGATTGATCAATCCCACTATCAATTAAAACCAAACCATCACCCGTATCAAACAGTACTGAAGATAAATTTTCAGTACCAACATAATAGACATGATTAAAAATTTTAAAGGGCTCAATGGGTGTATTCCACGATTCAAATAAACTCATTGGCGGTGCATCGGTCAGTGCTTGCTGAGCATTTAATGGTGCTGCTTGAGCAAATTGAAGACTCATTGCAATCAATGAAATAACAATGGATTTGAACAGATGCATATAAGCGATCCATGCTAAAAATGAGTCGCCCATACTTGATTAAATCACGATATTTATCAATTTTTTAATGTCTAAAAAACAACTCAATACATCTTAAATTGTAAACAATATTTGCAAATTGTATCCGAGTCTTGAAGTACTAATTTAAAACCTTGTCGGCAATTTTATTACTGACCTTAATAGCGAACTGATCGACATAATCACTATAAAAATTTGCAGCAATCAAAGTGACTGCAATCGCAGTTAATCCTGAGCAGATTACAGCGAAAGAATAACTCCAATGCCAACTTAAAAATAAGTTAAATAGCGGAATACAGATTAAATACAACATCATTAGATGTAATAGATAAATGGAAAAAGATAACTTTCCTAACCAGACTAAAATCGGGTGGTCTAAGCCTTTAGACAATAATGGACTCATCAAAACACTGTAAACAATTAAAATCCCAGCAATGAAATTACTATAATCATAAGTATTCTCCCCTAAAATATGATGCACCCAGCTATAGGCTGCGCTGGTATTATGTGCACCCGCTAAATATAGGCCAATCAATAACATAGGAATGGCTACAACATTCGAAAGTGGTTTGGCATACAGATAGATATAGATACCAATAATAAAGCTGGAAATCCCAAAGCTGAAACCTTGCCCACGCCAAAGAAATGCAAAACAAGGGATTAAAAGTGAACCTAGCCAAAAGGCACTATGTTTATAATGATACAAATAGAGTAGAAAAAATAATGCAAATGAGCCCATAAGCTCAATCGTCATCGTCCATAACACCCAGTTTATATCACTTTCCGAGAATAAAAATGCACCTATAGTTCCTTCATATAATGCATGTTTAAAACTAAAATCTTGTATCGTAAATGCATGTAACCAAGCACCCACATGACTACTATCAATATGAATGACTTTAAAGACCAACCAAATGATGACGCATGAAGTCAGCGCTGGGATCATTAAACGTGGATAGCGTTTAATCATCATATTGTTAATTTTTGCATGAAATTTTTGAGGGCTTTTTAAGATCGCATAACTGAGTACAAAGCCACTTAAGACAAAGAATACAAAAACAGCCGCATCACCTGAGTAGAGAAAACCAAAAGGCAAATGATGTATGGCATACACCCAAGCCAAGTCTGTTTTCTCATTGGGATCAAAATGATGTAAATATGGAAAAAAACTCATTGCAAGATGAGAAAATACGACAGCTAAACAAGCTAAACCTCGAATACTTTCTGCCGAGTTTATTTTTGCGGACATCTAAGTTTCCCTTTGAAAACAAAAGCCCCAACCTGTGGGACTTTTGCCGACTAAACCATTAGTCAATATATGTGATTCGACCATCAGCATCATGATGAACTGTAGCGATTTTTTGCTGACGAGAATGTAAAAGATCATCCATATCCAAATTGAAATGATCAGCATATTCTTGTGTAGATTTAGCTTCTGCTTCCTTTTTGGTCTTTGCTGGAACAAAGTTACTCCATAGCCACAAAGAAATTGCACAAGCAATCAACGCAAACAATCCGCTTTCTAATGCTTTTGCAAAAGCATTAAAAAAGTAATGTACTAGTTGTGGTTTCTCAAGTGAAAGATATCCCACCAAGATAACAATAGGTCTCCAAAGCAACAACCAAAATGCCCATAGCATAGCCGTCATTGTCGTGGAGAAATAACGACGATGCCACGGTAACTGCTTACGTAAATCAATAATCAAAGAATTTGTTTTCATATTCGTATCTCAAAACTTATTTTGACTAACATCTTAGTCATCATGTCGCATACCACGATCGGGACTGACCCAACGTGCCCTTTTACTTTCTCCACGTAAAAGAACTTTTGGAAATGCAACAATACTTGCCGTTACTGTAATCAACCAAAATACAAAGGGATACCAAATCATCCAATAATAGTTTTTCACTAAACTCGATTCGTAACGACTATCCATCCACTTACTGATTGCGAACTGCAGTAAACAAGTTGTACCGAGTAAAATACCTGTTCCCATAGGTAATAATGGAGAACTCATTGCAGGGAATCCCGCATAAGGTAACACCAAATGCAAAATCCAGAAAATCACCATAATCAGCATTAAATATGACCAAACTAAGGTGAGGATCAGCTCAATAATCAAAGGCCATAGAAAATTAAGTTTCGGTTTAAATAATACATCAAAATTCTTAATTAAAACTTGAGCGCCACCCATGGCCCAACGTAAGCGCTGCTTCCATAGACCATCAAAGGTTTCTGGCATTAAAATCCACACCAAGGCATTGGGTTCAAACTTTACATCCCAACCCGCACGATGTAATTTCCATGTAATATCAATATCTTCTGTTAACATGTTCGGTGACCAATAGCCTACCTCATGTACAGCACTTTTACGAAAAGCAGTAATTACACCAGAAACTGTAAATAAACGCCCGAAAGTACGTTGTGCGCGTTTAATCATACCAACAATTGATGAAAATTCACCAACTTGAATCCGTCCAAGTAAAGTAGAACGAGTACGAATACGTGGATTTCCTGTCACAGCTGCAACTGTAGGATTATTGAGAAAATGACGAATCATCCACTGTGCAGCATATGGATCAAGTAACGCATCGCCATCAATACCAATTAAAAATTCAGCATCGGTAAGCAGACTACCTGCTTGTAAAGCCATGGCTTTACCCTGATTTTCAGCCAAGTGTACGACGCGCAGCTTGTCATACTTCAAAGCCAACTCATTTAAGATTTCTGCGGTATTGTCAGAACTCCCATCATTAATCGCAATGACTTCAAAGTTTGGATAATTCAACTTTAATGCATGACTAATGGTCTCATCCGCATTATCTTGCTCATTGAAACATGGCACAAGCACAGCAACTAAAGGATATTCTTCCAATGTTGGCGGTTGAGTATATGGGGGCTCTTTACGTTCTTTCCAATAGAAAATTAAAGCACCTATCATCCATAAATACGACATAAATAATGGATAATAGAAGATAAAGTTTAATACTGATTGCCACAGGTGTTGAAATGCACTCATATCAGACCTTAAGGAACCAATCGTTGTGGTTTAGAATCAAATACTTTACGCATTTCTGCAGTATTTGGATGATCTTCAATTGGATCATCTGGGTAATAACCCACATGCATCACACCTTGTTGATACAAAGACTGAATCGTTTGAGCAATTTCCGAGGTTGGAATCTTTTGATTATTACGCCAGTTCACTGCTTGTAATTCAAAAATCGTCTTTTTAATCCCATTTGGTTGTTTCTTCACGTTTTGTACTAAATCTTTATAAAACTTAGTTGCATCTGGTGCCTGTTCCATATACGGCATTGCCATAATTGCAGTAAAGTCATAATTTTTAATCGATTGCTCTAAAGACTGGGCATACCAGTTTTCCGAATATGCTGAAAGTGCAACTTGGGCATATAAGTTACGTGCAGTCAGTAAGAATGGTTGGTAATAACGCGCCTTTTGCGCTAAATCCATTGCAAAGTTATCAATGGTCTTGGTTTTAAAATCAGTCCATTTTTGCAATTTTGCATCATCATTACGAATTTCTTCTAAATCCGCTGGTAAACCAATTTTTTGATAAGCTTTAATCGCTTCTGGACTAGCATCTTCATAATCTGAAAGTGTTGCATCATCATGGAACAAGATGCCATCAAACGTCGTCGATTTTGCTAAATCCTGATATAAACCTTCAATTACTTTACGTGTTTCTGGTGAATATGGACTTAAACGATGATATCCCATATTTAAATGATCACTGTCTTTGGCTTGCTGAGTCACCACCACATCTTTAGACGCAGGATTTGAAGTTGGTAAGTCCCAAGCCAATAAAGGCATCCACGCATATAAACGACTCACATGGGTCCGAGTTTGAATCTGCCATGCAACACGGTTAAACAAATCTGCACGCATTGGTAGATAACGATTTGGGAAATACACCATATCAGCTGACCCATTCGCATCTGGATCAGCGAATGCCTGTAAGAATACCGTAGTGACATTCATTTCACGAATACGGTCTAACAGATGTCCTAAGTTTTTCTCTTGCTGCGCTTCATCTGGATCATAGATATAGTCTAAATCCACATGCATGACTTTTTGTGGACGGTTATTGTCAGTAAAATTCATCTGACGACTTTGGATTTCTTGTGCTAGAGAATCCGTAGTCATATTGCCTTCGACAAGAATGCGGTTCAAATGGCCTAACGATTTCTCAATATGGTCTGGACCATCATCTAAGCTAATGGTGATGGGCATACCCACCTTTTTAGCCAAAGCAACCGCTTCCATATTATAACGACCATATGGCCACACCATCACACGTGGTGCTTTTAAACCATGTGATTGCAATACTTTATTATTCTTTTTCAAATCACTAAAAATACGATCTGCATAGGCTTTGTCAGATTCATAGGTTTTACTTTTTGGATCGTATTCGCGTGTAACAGCAGCTGGCTCAGAGTTTCCCTGAGGATTGCCTAAAATACCACGATGTAAATTATAACTGTGGCTACCAATTTC
>Ga0256893_1000022_pt1 | contig 66957 bp, 55 predicted proteins | sample MC6MC0666MT_FD_190201 | JGI IMG/M metagenome (GOLD analysis project Ga0256893, IMG submission 190201) | Metatranscriptome of enriched soil aggregate microbial communities from Iowa State University, Ames, United States - MC6-MC0666-MT... | ecosystem: Environmental > Terrestrial > Soil >... | reverse complement strand
TCAGGGTTGACGACACACGTGGCAGCGACGGCAACGATGACGGTATGAAACGGGAAAGTCTGCCGCCCGAGCCGCCGGTCTACGACGAGACGTTGGATGCTGTCGAAGCGCGAATCCGTCGTGCGTTGCCATCAAAATTCAGGTTCTTACGCGGTCTCGATAATGCGCACGCACAAATCGCACGGCTGCTTCGCGAAGACGAGGAACGCCGCGAGGCGATGGTGAAAAGCCGATACTCGTTCGACAAACCGCGCTTTGAGAGCCACTTCGAGCAACGGCGGCTGACGTTCCTGAATAACCTGTTCGTGCGGCTCGCTCGGACGGATGTCCGGGGATTTGCCCGGGGACCCGAAGCCCGCGAACTTGGGGCTCGCGTTGGTGATCAGCACGTCAAGATGAAGGTAGAGACGCTGGCAAGCCTGCGATCACGCAAACGTCAAAGTAATGATAAGAAGCGTGAGCCGATGGCGATCGAGGTCGAGGTCGAGGTCGCTCGCTGGGAGCATGGTGAACGGGAAGAACGGTTTCTGGAGTGACGACGAAGACGGCAAACTGGAAGACCGACTGCTGGAGATCGGTGTCGAGCGGCAGTACCGCAAGGCGCGGCAGTTCTCTTACGAGTGGGACAGGCGCAGCTTCGAGGAAAACATCGAGCAGACCCGGAAGGCACAGGAGGCGGCCGAGCAGACAGATCGCGAAAGGCGTCTGCAGGCAGAGAAAAGACGCTATTTCCCACCTGCTAGCCCAAGTCACATCGCACAATCAGGCGCTACAGATTCGCGCGTCTGTGGCGGCAACAACCGCCTCAGCACATGCAGTAGAGGGCCGCGCGTTTCACGGTGAGCGCGAAGCGTGGGCGCGCTGGGCGCTGACTGTGGCAGACCAGTTGGATCCCCTTGGGCCTGCATCGCTTGCTGATGGCGGCTGAGCCGGATTCGAAATTGGATATTTCAGATTGTTGGAGGGCACGGATCTCAACATGTAGCCACTGAATCTCTGCGCCGCTCGAAGAATGGAACAAATGGCGGCGCGATCAGGTTCCTTTTGGCTCCTGATACCAGAAGGCGCTCCATTGAAATTGCTGTGCTAGAATATTTTTCAGACGTGGGGGGGTAGCTCAGCTGGGAGAGCGTCGCGTTCGCAATGCGAAGGTCGAGGGTTCGATCCCCTTCCTCTCCACCAGGAATATCAAAGGGTTACAGGTGATTTGCCTGTAACCCTTTTTCGTTTCTGGACGCTGTGTAACCGTGGTGTAACCGAATTCGGTCGACGCGAATCAACTACGATCCGACAGAACGCAGCGATTGAATAACCGGCCGGTTGGGTCGGCCATCCTCGTCGGTCAGACTGACAGTCAGTCTGGCCTAAGTTCAACTATTTGAAACTGACCTACATGGCAGCGCAGATCCGTTTCGGCTACCGCTGTGCCACCTGCGGTACTACCGGCGATACCATTCTTCCCGACGACTCGCGCGAAGTTAAAACCGTAGCGTGTGCCGATTGTGGCGGGTCCGTTACGCTGGCGCGCAACGACGGCTCGCCCGACGCGTTCCAGTCAGACTGTCGGTCTGGTCCCGAGATCGGCGTCCGCGGGCGTGATGGTCGATCCTACGACGAAGGTCTCCTGCCCTTTTTGTGTCACCGGTCGCAGCCCGTCCACGCTAGCGGTCACCGCCCGCGCCCTTCAGTCGGAAGGATGGGCATTCTCGCCGGGCGGCTATGAGATCGGCCGACGCGTGACAAGTGGTACGGTCAAAACGTCGTATATCTCGCCGTCAACCTCCTCGTACTGCGAATTTGCGATTCCCGCCAGCGCAGTTAGCCATAACCAACCGTAACGCCTGTTATTTTGAGTTCTCGCCTATCTGGCTGCCAAACCCTACTGCCCCGGCTATTGGAATGAAGTAGAGGGCGTCCCCCGCCGGAGGTAGAGCATCGAGAATGTCCGTCGAGTCCTGCTTGGAGTAGGAAACGACCGCACGGTTGTCCTCAAGCGGGTAGACCTCGATCTTTTGAAGCACACCGCCAATTGTCTCCTTGAATGTGTTGGTGATTTCTCAAGCACGATGCTCTCAACGAATTTCTTTTGTCCGATTTGGTGCTTGGCGAGTTCAAGCGAGGATGCGAAACGACTATCGGAGTCTGTTCCCTTGGGCAGGTTTTTCGCATGCTTCTGAATGGACAAGCGGATGTCGTCCATCTCCTTTTTCACCGCGGCTGAAACATCTCCAAAGATGTATGTCTCCTGCTCCGGCAAATTCCAAGAGACGTTAGTCAGCGTCGTACCGGTGCCCTTCGCGTGCCGAATCTCCGCAGCCCATGGAAGGCCATCCAACGGAGAGAAGCCGAACAATAGAAATGTCACCGCGACGTCCTCGGCCCAGGCATGGGTACAAAACCACTTTTGCGCAATTGCTAGCAATATGTTGACAAGACCCGTAGGCGTTGCGCGGCTTGCCGGTTTGCTATCGGCTACCAGTTGAGACACACAGCGTTGATAGAGCGCGATGATTGACATCGCTTCGTAGCATGATCCGGCGAAGCCAAGGCCGATTTCCGTTGAAAAATAAGGGTTCTTCCACGCGCCTGTTTCGAGGTCAAGGTTGTCGAGGTCATAGCAGTTGACCACTGTCCTGAACAGCTTTGTGGTGTTGTCATTGAGCCTATCGATCTGCGTTTTCGACGGACTGCTCGACGCTCTGGCGTCGGAGATCGCCGTAATTCGACGGCGGTTGTATGAACTATCGAGCCAGCAGCAAACTACAGTCATAATTTCGTCCTGAAAGTATCGGAAATATTGGAAACCAGAGCGCGCCGCGCAACGCACTTGCTTTTCCTCACAAGCTATAGGCTTGGCCTCGTGCCATCAGGCCGCCGATGGCCAGCCGGAGGCGATCTATTCACGTCGCGACGTCATCGACAACACTATGCAAAAGCTCTCGTGCGAACGGAGTGTTGAATGTTTTCGGAGAGCGGCAAGGCGAGCGTTCGGAGCAACTTCACTAAAGTGAACCTACTTGTCAGCGAGAAGGGTATGTTCAGCGATCAGGCATGCTTCCGCGTAGATCGCATCGAGGACGGCTCGAAGCTTGTCCGTTTCATAGGAGCATATGGTGATAAATATGCGGCCTATCAGGGCACTGAAAACGGCTTCCCAGTTTTCCGCTACATTCAATACCAAGTTGAATTACGCGCCGACGCTTTCGCAGTCTAACTCATCGATCGATACGTCGATCCGCGGGAGCGCGATTTGGAGTACGGCACGATCGTCGACCTGGCGAGCCGGGCGGTCAGCAAAAGACCTTGCCCGAAAACTTTTCCAGGGCCGTGCCCCTGTCCAGGCTACACCAATGCGGCCTTGTGCTACCGGGTACCGCTAGGGCCCGGGCTGCTCATTGCTGACGACGACCTGATTCCGGTGACGTTGAGCGGAACTCACCCCGTATACGTCGTTCGCTTCGCACGCATGCTGTCTTTCCCGAAATCCAAAAGCTCGCGGCCTTTACTCGAAGGAAGCGAAGCAAGTCCTCCTTCGCGTCGTCCTCCGCAACGAACAGGGTCAGCCTGAAAGCGCGGCCGCTGTTTTCAAATAACGGTGTGACAGCGTAAAAGCCCTTGAGCCGTGCAGACATCTTCGAGGAGATGGATATGGTGAGTTCCCTTGATCGGCGTAGGATCCTAGCTGCGGGTCTAGCCGCCACTGCGGGCCTCGGCTTAACGCGGAGCGTGTGGGGCGACACTCCCGATACGCCGCAAATGCTGCCTGGTGGTTGGATTCCCGACAGTCCGGATCCGCGCGACCGCTTGCTCGTTACACCTCTGTTCGCCAGTCCCGGTCCGCGTCCGGCGTCGGTCGACCTCTCTGAAAAGTTCCCTACCGAACCGTGGAATTCTTTGACTGAACTGACAGCAGGGACGCAGGTTCCGCACGCCTTTCAATGGTCGCTTCATTGCATAGCGCGAAATTCTGCATCGGAAGTTCGGACGGAGCAGCGTGAGGATGTCAAACATAAGGTGGCCGCTTGACTCTGACCGATTCGTGCTCGGCTTTGAACCACTTCGAGCTTCGGGGAGACTCGAACCCCCGGGAGACATATCGCAAGCCACGAAGTCATGTCTGCATGCGCCGACAAACGTGAAATGTGTCCGATCGTACATTCCTCGCAGAATGCCTCGTCACACCGCCATGCCTGTCCTATCATGCAAGAGGCGCTCCTCCTGTGCTCAACAAATTCTGCGCCTCTGTATAGCCCCGTCTGATCAGCCGGCATCTAAAACGAACAATGTGCGCTAGATTCAGTTCGATGGAGCGGCTTATTGGTAAGTGCTGAGGTGCAGTCAAAACCGTAACGGCAATGCCAACTTCCCTACCAGTGCCTAGGCGCCTGACTAGGAATAGCTTTCGACAACGATAATCTTTGCTGGAGACACACATGTCCACGAGTAATCAAGCTCATTCCCCGGCCGAAGAATTACTTGACGCGGCCAAGCAGGCTGCCGCGGACCTCGGAATCTCCGACGGTGTGGTCAGGTCGATCAAGATCGAGCTTTCAACAAGGGGCGGCCCCGTCTGTCCGCCCCCGACTTCACCCGTGTTGAGAGGACGTGTTGAAGCAGATGGAACCATAATATACGAATACGTATGCGAGTAATTTGCTTCATATCAGCACATTGGCCCTCCTTCGCTGGCGTCGTTGTTGCATGCGTGCTTTATGCTTGCGCGCAGGTTGTCGCGTATCGACGCTACGGGCCCAAAGACGCGACGGGCAACGGTATCATTGTCGGAAACGCAAAGGCCTTTGACAACCGCTCCCTCCAGTTGCGGATCGAGCGATTGAGCGCCAGCCTTTCCGCGCTAAAGACAGTTAATCAAAATATCACCGAAAGCCTGTCCGTGATGCAAGGCGATACATCGTCGGACACTCTGCACACTCTCAGTATCGGACCTAACTCCCACGAAAAGGTCGAACGAGCCGCAATACCGGCCACGGCCGCCTTAAAGACATCCAAAGACAAGCAAGATACGAAGCAGGAAACTCACCCAACGTTCCAGAACGAAGACAAGAAGGTTGAGGTCGGCCTGGCAGCCAGCGACCTGTTGGGCAGTCAGCTCAACCTGGCCTCGCAGATCATGAACCTCGAACTGCTCTACGAACGTTCACTGACGGACCGCATGTTCGACAATGGCACGAGGATTCAGACGGTCCTGGGTTTTCAGGTATCAATCAATCCTCAATTCGGGGACGAGAACTGCGTCGCTATTGTCGAAGTTGGCGTTCGGGTGGCCGAAACCACTGCTCCAATCTCGCTAGTCGCCCTAATCCCACAGGAGAAGACCTATAACACACTGCTGTTAAACACCATGGCCTATTCACTTGGTGGCTCGGGCGTAGCGAAGCCGTTGAAATTCAATATAGGTAGCAAACGCAGATTTCGGCAACTCTACGTCCATCGTGACTCGGATACTGTATCGTTTGAGCGTGGACAGGATACGGTACCCCGTCTCTTTGGCGAGCATCAGCCAGCGTCAATCTTCGGCTGGGAATTCCGACCTGTCCTTGGGCAAAGCTGCGTTACAGCTGGGACGCGGCAGATGCTAGCCGTGGTTGCTATCCCGAAAAAAGACACGCCTCAAGCCGGCGACGTTACCTTGGAAATCCGGACACGTACCTATTGGCGCAGGTATAACCGACGGACCTTGGCGTCTCGAGCGAGATGGCGCTTTCTACCATGGAAAATCGACAACTCAAAGCTTGTCCTTGGTGAGGGGCAATCCCTTACCGTCCCCAACAATGCCAAAACGCAATCCAGCCTGACTCCCTCGATCAACAAAATTAGGTGGGTCCATTCAGGACCAGACCAGGCGACGGTCGTTGTGGAGGGCACAAATTTCTTCTCGGGAACCAAAGTCACCGTTGGAGGAACAACATTCGGTGAAGAACAGAATTCCCTTACTCTGAAGTCAGAACAAGCCTTGGAGTTCACAACCACCGTTGCATCACTTGCGATCGGGGATGCCGTTCTGAACGGGCGTTTCGGACCATCGTTCAGACTTGAAGTGCCGCCAGGAAGCAGACCGATGGAAGGTTTCTATATTTCAAGGGCATCAATCAAACCAAGTAGATACACCAGGAAATTCCGCGTCACGATCGACGTGAAAAGCTCCAACAGCGAGGGGGTAGGACTGGACCTCACAACAAAGAACTTCGAAAATATGCCTGAACCTATGCTGCTAGTCGGCGACGAAATAGTATTACCGCCTTACGACTATGAAAATATTACCCCGGACGCTGCTACAGTCACTCCGAACCAACCCATCGGCACGGCCAAGTTTATACGGGTCGGCGCATGGATCAGTGCGAAAACGCTGGCAGCAAATCCATCTGTTACCTTCACCGCTCCGTTTTGTGGGCCCGAATTCATTGCGTCGTTCCCGCTCAGTTTTACCGAGCCTTCGATTTCTCGGCTTGGAGGAGACGAGGAAAAGTCTGTTTTTCGAATCGCACACCCACTGGGTTTCGCAACGTCAATTAGCGTTGAACTCGACAAAATATACGCAGAGGGAGATCCCAAATTATCGAAAACCAGTGAGGTCGATTATCGATTTGAAATAGATGCGTCTATTGCAAGGAAATATCAAAACATCATCGTCAGGATTGGAACGGCTGACCCTTACCTGCTTCCCATGCCGATAGAGACCACGCCGATCACGCGACCACCAATAATCGAAAATCGCAAGCCCCCTCGCATAGTCAGACTATCTCGCGGCCCCGTGGAATGGGCAGGCTCCGATCTCAACGGAATCAGCAGCGTCGTGCTTTGTGCAACAGATCCTCAGACGGGACCAACAGCCGCCTCAAACGAGAATCTTCCACCAATAGGTCAACTCGCGGAGTTCGCAGTGTACGACCAAAACAAGTCCATCGAAGTGTATTTCCCTGCTGGAAGCACTTCGTCGCAAGGCAAGGTAAGCGTCGCATTCGTCACCGCGTCAGGCTCCATAATCAGAATGCCAATGTACATATTGACGGATCCGCAGCCGGAGCAAGCGACGTAATTGCCTTCACGGCGTGTGTTACACGTCTGTCTACCAAACGCCATACCTTATCAGATTCTCGCTAAACGCGACTGTAGTCCCTACACGCTGGGTCAATGTCGACGTGTGATAATTTTGCTCTTCCCGTAACGCGGCGAGTACCGCTGTTACGCGCGTTAGTGAGCCACTTATGGGTATATCGCAACTTGGCTATTGTGCCCCAACACAATTGGCGAGCAAGGCCCTTGGATGACGCATTCCATTGAAAGTCGACATCAAACTGCAAGGCCAAAGTATGGTCCCGCATCCCCGAAGACATTCGTCATCGCAGCGACTTACGTTGTCGCAGCGGCGGCCATTAGGTGTGACCATCAAACTAGCGGAAGTAGACGGCGGCAAGTGAGCGGCTTGTGCCGTTGACTACGTCATTCGTTGCTTCTCCGAATGGTCGATTTGATTTCACGTTTTTGCTTAAAACGGCTAGCGGCGAGGCTCTTTCGGTCTCGACTGTTATCGGACTAAACGCCGGAACATGCGAGCCGCGCTTGCGCCTTCGGTCCAGTTCGCTGATTGACTGCGATCGGCTGCACGCGACCGTAATCCCTTCTCCGCCCTCATTCAACATGAGATAGACGGATTTCAGCCATAGTGAAACTTGGACATGCCGCGATCGTAGGCTGCGTGGACCTTCGCTGATATTTCTCTTACAGTAATTTCACCGTTTTTGTCGGCATCGAGTCCGCTGTTCTGCACATACTGGATCGTACCCTTCCTGAATACCACATCGTCGGGTTCGCAGCCGATCGCCTTCGGATATAAAATTGCAAGATAGACATCGTCCAAACTCGAGAGCTTGCCTCTGAACCGTTTGAAGTGGGCGCGAACATAGTCGAGTTGCTCAATATCGCTCATCTGCTTGAGCGCCGCTAATGTCGTCTTCAGGTCCTTCGCATCGATTGCCGTGAACTGGATCAAACCTACTGCGTGGCTACCTTTCGCGTTCTCAATTTTTGGGCTGAACGTCTCACCGGTTTCAAACGCCATACAGGACATCAGATAGCTGGGGTTAATGCCGATGTACTCGGCAATCTCGATCGTCTTTGCTTTGAACGCGATGGACACACAGCGGCCCCAGGCGACCTTCTGCTGCTCCGCAATCACCGCCGGACTCGGCCCGGGCGTCGTGCGCGCGGGCGCGGAAGTAAATAGGCTCAGCGGCCAGCGCAAGCGCGACTCGGCCGCCGAACGCACATCGAGCGGCGATTGCCCGACATCGATCTGATCGTCACCGCGTGACAGCCGAACCGAGGCGCCCTGACTAACAGCCGTATGAACAGCTGCGGAGACGATTGGATTGTCCATGAGACCTGGCGCGACATCTTGCATGACGGCCTTGGTCAACGCGTCGTTAATGGACCCGACCGACGCCCTAGCCGTGTCGCTGTCGACTAAGCCGCTCTCTACGTCGCGGCGAATACTGTCCTTCACCATCGGTGCGAGCGCTGCGGGATTGCCCGTAGCAACAGCGGCGGCCATCTGCCCTGCTTCGAGCTGCTTCATCGCCAGCTCCGCGCCGAGTTCGCCAAAGCGCTTAGTCACCGCATAGCTCTGCGCGAGCGCGTCTAACGAATTGTGTTGCGTGCCGGCGATGCCCGTATCATTGGGGAAGGAATTTGGATTTGTGATGGCCGCGATCGCGGGAGCTGTGCCGCTTGCGTCCGGCGCGGGCGGAAAACCCACCTGATTGATGATTGCGGCGGGCATCTGTGGCGGCGTTGCGAGGGCAGTGTCGCGCGCGCGGCTCGCGAGAGACAGCGGATCGATTGCCGTTGGCTCGTCGGGCAACGGATGCTCCCAGTACTGCCAGTTGCGGCTGTTGTCGATCTTCTCGCAACTGTTACAACTGCCCATCACCGATTCCGCAAATACGCCACGCGTCGGGACTGAGATGCGCGCCGATGGGCTTGCGATCATCGGACGGTAGTACGCGAGCAGCCAGTCCTCGCCCTCATTCTCGGTATTCCCGCCTGTGTCGGACTTCTCTTCAAAACTGTCGAGGCGGATGCCCGGCGCGACCGGCATCACTAGGCTATTTCCGATGATCCCGACCAGCCGATTTTCTACCACCGACGCCACACTGCGACCGCCGGCGTTCGGCGCGACGTACGCATCTAGCAGCGAATACCGGCGATCAGGGTCCATGGTCCAGAAGATTGCTTTGTGATAAAACTCCACGTTCTCGTTTAGGTGTCGGAGCAACTGCATTGCCGCTTCAGTGTCGTCTTCCGTGCGCGCACGCAGTTCGTGCGGCTGAGGCGGCGTGAGTAAGCTGACTGGGCCGGCTTTAAGGTCGTTCGCAGCAGGCTTCACGACCACGTTGCTACGGATACTCTCTGTGCAGAAGAGAACGGATGCGCCCCGCACGATGGCGCTGTCGAATGATGCGATGGTCGCGCCTGACGTTATTTTGATGCTGGCGACACGACCGCGCGGGATTGCCCTGTCTGCGATACTTGCGTATTCCTGCAACCTAACGGAATGTGCGTCGCCGGCTCGGTACGACGACGCCAGCACCGCCTTTATCGGCAATGGCTCAACGGCCAGGTTGTCGAGCACCGCCGAGACCGTTAGCTCATCGACGAACTTCTTTGCCAGCGCTGGGCCGATCTCTCGTTCGAAGAGCTCATAGCGCGCGGTCGAGTCGGCCTGTTTGAGCTTCTCGACCAGCCCCGGCAATGGCGACGACGTACTAAACGAGACCGCAAGCCAGTTTTGCCACGGCGTAACTGCTTCGAGCGGAGCAGACGGCATCGGAAAATCGAGAATTAGTTCGATTTCAGCGCTCAGGTTAGTGAGGATTTCGTCAGCGTAAGTCGTGGTGGGCGCATGATTGTCCGTAAGGCGCTCGCAAGCATCGACGGCGCCAATAAGCCGTGACGGCAAGTATCGTTCAAGGGCGTTGCGCCAGCGCACGACCTTTTTCGCATCGAATGGCGAAACCGGAAATGGAATGTAGAGGCACTCCCGCACGGCGTCGAGCTCATGATCGACGCGAAAATGCCTGAGCACCTCGAAGTATTGGACCGTGATTGCGTGGCACGCGTTGCGATTGGCAACCACTTCAGTTACCGCCCTCGCGGATTCTTCCTGACTCACTTGCTGCACCATAGTCACGCGTTGTGCGCGCAGCGCATTGGCCGACTGCACTGTCTGATCGCGTAACTGATTCATGTAGTTCGACGCAAGGGTGCGACTTGAGTCCTGGCTCGCGTTCGTGCTGGCATTGGACGATCCTCCGGATGAGCCGCCGAATGCGACCCCAAAGAGCGAGAAGCCACTTCCGCTGGTGTCAGAACCGCTGGACGAATCCGAGTGAGCTTTGATTGACTCGCTCAGCGCGGAAGCGACAATCTCGGAAATGTCGCGCTCGCGGCCCACGTAGTTATAGAAGGACTCACCGTAGGTCTGCGACGATTCCATTTGCAGCACGTCGCGCCGATCCCAGTCGATAATCGCGATGTTTTTCTTCTGCAGCGGTGCTAGCGGGAGCGAATAGCGCAGATCGCCGAGCGAATACCCGTCGGCGCGCCAGACCTGCTTGATGGTGAGGATGCGTCCATGCGAGATGGTCACCGCTTGCGCAACCATCGGATCGCCATCCCAAAGCATCTGCTCGGACTGGGACAACGAAGTGCGGAAGTAGCGATTGATGGGGCTGCCGGCCTCACCTTGACTGCGATCGCCCGGATCGCCCCAGTCTTTAAAGTCGAGCGCTTCCGCGCTCGCATCGTCGTCTCCTCGGATTGAGTCCTTCGGTGACCTGCGGCGAATGCGGATGATCTCCGGGTCGGTCGTGCGCACAATGATTTGCGTTCTGAACTCGTCGAGCGCGCGATTCGGTTCGTCGAAGTCAATGCCGCGGCAGCCACAGTCTTCCGACCGACTAGCTGCGCGGGTCACGTCGTCATCGTCAAGGATCAGTGTGCTATCAATCTGCAGCAGAACCGGCGAAGGAAACTGCCCCAATTCGTCAGCCTGCGAATGTTTGTCAAGCTTTACCGCCAGCGACACGCCAACGCCACTCACCTGCAACAGTGCATGGCGCGCACGCAACTTCGTCTTTCCCGCATAATTGAATTCGAAGTAGCCGGACTGATCCGTCTGCGTAACTGCGAGTGCTTGCGGCGTGAGCAAGGCGTCGAGCGCACGGCCGTCGTCGCAGCAGTCCTCAATAAGTAGGTCGTCGGGCGCGCAAGCGTCGTCGACGAGACGGGCCACGCGCGGCGGAGCGAGCACCGCCACGTTGCGGATGCCGAAGGTTCTGCCGTCGGAGAACCACAGGCGGCCCTTGACGGTTGTCATCTCCTCGGGAACCACCGGCCGTGTTGCGAGTGCGCCGCGCAATTCGTCCGTCGGTGCGACGGGGATCTCTACATCTCGCGCACCGTCACCGTCCAACCACTTAGAGAGCGTGTCAAAGTCGACATAGTGTGTCAGCAGTTGCCGGCCATCCGGTCCGATGACATCAAGACGCGCCCAGGTGCCGTAGCTCACCGCGCCATTGACGTAGCGAGTCGAGCCCTCGATCAGGAAGCTGTATTCAGCTACGCCACTGGGCGGCTGCTTGGAGTAAAGCCATCCATTGAGGCGGCTGACCAGGAACGGAGCGGATGGTGCTGGCGTTGGTGATGGCGTGACTGTCGCCGCTCCAGGCGCGGGACCCGGCGACGGCGCTCCCGCCGTCGAGGCGGGCGTCGGAGTGGGAGCAGGTCCACCTGTCGGAGCAAGCGCAGGACTCGCCCCTGCTACCGTGGCGGGCGCAGGCGGTACAGTGGTTGTCTTAGTGCCGAGCGTCGTAAGGAAATCCAGCCATCCGGTCTTGTTTAGGGAGTTCAGTTTGAGCGCACCGAACTGCCCGCCCGTCCACTTGTTCAGCAGCCCGGAAACGATCGGCCAAGCACTATCGGCTTGCTTCCCGAGCCTCAGGCCCTCGACTGCCTGCGCTTCTTTCGAATTGGGGGTTTTACTCAAAAACTTTGTCAGCGCATCGACGACCCACGCGGTGGTACCCGTCGGCCCAGGTATGAGTTCGGCGAAAGGCAGCAACTGCTTAAACAAGTCGGTGAGCTTATTCTCTATGTCGTCGATGACCGGTTGTTCGATACGTTCTTGGAATGTCAACACGACGGCAAATGGCAGACGCGTCTCCTGCGGCGCACCGCCCCCCGGAGGCACTGTCGGCATGGGCGTATGGAATTGCTCGCACATCTGGCTGACCAGTTTGTCGAACACCGGTTTGACGTCGGCACACTGCATGCCATGCTCATCCGAAAAATTGAGCGCTCCTTCGATGACCTTGTAGCTCACTGTCTCTTCTCCCCAGTCGAATATTGGCCCGACGCTGGCAGATCATTTTTTCTTTGTGAGAGCCCTACTTTTCCGCCCTGCACGAGTGGCTTGACGCGAATTTCCACTCTGCGAAGCGGCCGGAAGCACCGCACGATGTTCTTGAAGTTTGGACTGGTCGAACGCTCGGCGTCTGGGTAAAGGCTTCGACAAATTGACAACACATCGGTGAGTGGCTTGCTATCTGCTACGGAGGAAACCTTCGTGTTTTTCATTTGATCGCTAGTCAGCTTTTCCCTTAGAACGAACTCGATTGCTTTCGCCCGCTTAAGCCCTAACTGTTCGTTATGTGGCGGCTTCCCAATAGGATCGGTGTGACCGATGATCTCCGTAATCTCAACGGTGCTGGGATCGAATCCTTCTCGCGCCTCTTTCATCATCGCGACGACAATTCCGGCGGTTTCTTTGAAGGTCTCAGATTTATCGAAGTCAAACATATCGGTGTAAATCAAGATCCGATCCGGCTCCATGGCGGTCTGGCAATTGGCGGGACACTCCTGGCTCACGGGGTCTTGGCAGGGTGGTTGTGGCTGTGCGACGCATTCTTGGCAGCCCATATACAGCCGAAGCAGATACAAGAGAATCGTCAATAGACTCAGGATGAACGCGACCAGAAACGCACCTCGTCCAAAGCGCCTTCGCCAGCGATGACGCGGCACATGCGATTTGAAGCCGTCCTCTTGCAAGCCCGCGACCGAGGCCTTCGCCTCTTCCCGGTCGCGGCGGAACGCCTCCCACTCGTCGATTCGGTTCCGCAGAAGCAAATCGGCTTGATAGGGCCACGAATCGACCAACTCCCGACTCACGCCTGCCCCGGCGTGCTCAATGATGGCGCGAAGCCTTGCTCGCTTTGCCTTAGCGACATCGCCTATCGTATCGACGCCGCAGTTGTGCAGCGCCACGACCGCCTCACTATTCATGCCGATGAGTCGACGCAACTCAATGCGGTCGTCGCGCCCAACACCGTCCGGTGGTCGTGGGTATCTGCGCCATCGGATGCTTTCGAGAAGCAAGTAAATGGGCAGCAAAAACAACGGGATGAACCAGATCCAACAGAGGAGATTCATGGATCCCACCTGCAAATGAAGTTGTTTTTCAAACCGTAGATGCTCCCGAGCGGACATCTATGTTCGCTCGGAAAATCTGAGACTCACTCGCACTAGCGGAAACCCACAATGAGGATTTCGTGTTACTTATGACTGAGTTAATGAAATCGCTTGACCAAAAATTCAAGATTGAAACTAGTTCGCAATCCTTCAAAAGTCAACAAAGGGTTTTTGCTGATCACACCATCCGCTGCCACTATCTTCTGTACTCGACGAGCCGCGCCCGTGCGTGAGTCGACAAGGTGACCGGACCAGGAAACGGTCCGTCTGCGTTGAACGCGCAGGATACAGTGGTGGGGATGGTTTCAACGACCACGCGATAGCCAAGTCCGCCGGCGATTCTAGGGTTCGTAGGCTGCGATGCGGCAGCCGCCGGCACATAAAGCACTCCATAGGGCAGTTAGCTAGCGGACGGAGTTGATTTGAGGAATTAGAATGGCCACCTTGTGGATAGCCAAAACGGGCTTTAAGCCGCGGAGCGAACGAACGACGCGCTCGAGAGTTTTTCAAGCGACAGGCGACCCGAGGCCCTCTGCCGCCGCGCTCGCAAGAGTTGTAAATCATCCCCCCTAGTACAGCGGGCGCACTCAGCAGACAGCATCACGGTAGCCGGTACCGCCGGAACTCACGCCTCCTACCGGAGCCGCGAGTTCCGGCACGGTAAGAAAACGGGCACCACGAAAGTGAAATGATGTCAGTGAATCGCACAACTAAACGCCAGCATGGGTGTTGCATTCACCGGTTGAACCCACCGCCGCTTTTTTTGCGATTTCCATCTCCATCTGCATGCGCTTGTTTTCCGCTCGCAGGCGCGAGAGTTCCATCTGTTCTGCCGTGACGACCTTCGCCCCGGGGCCGTTCAGCTTGCCTGCTTCGCAAGCCTTGAGCCAGTTGCGCAAAGTCTGCATCGACATGCCTAGCTCACGGGCCACGGCGCTTATGCCTTGCCCGTCCTTGACTCGTTGCACGGCGGCTTCCTTGAACTCCGCCGTGTACACCTGGTGCGGTACCTTGAACATTTCTTCTTTCCTTCCTTTCGGTCGAGTTTATACGCGACCTGCTGGAAGGCGAAATTTCAGGGGAAGCTCAAACCCCGTAAATGATTTGGGTTGCTGCTTTAGATGTTGCAACCTGCGCCCAGTATAACTGGCGTGCTGTCTGTAAGCGCGCATTAGACGGCGTCCCTTGCGCATTGCCATGCGACATGCGTCAGGCCACGTTTCGATTCAGTCGCCAACGCAGCAACGCCTCGTAGTCGTCGGGGGTGTGCGCGTGCGGCAGACCTTTGAACAACGCGATGAGGTATTGGTACGGCTCAATGCTGTTGGCTTTGCAGGTTTGCACGAGCGAATACAGGTTGGCGGCGGCGTTTGCGCCGGCGACGGTGTCACTGAAGAGCCAGTTCCGGCGTCCAACCGTGAACGGTCTGATCGCGTTCTCACACGGGTTGTTCGAGATGGGCCACGCTCCGTTGCCGACGTAGCGAACCAACTTGGGCCACTGGCCTCGCAGATATTGAAGCGCTTTGCCGAACCCGCTTTGCGGCAACACCGTGTTCAGTGCAGCAACGCGGCGATCCGGTACAGCGGCAGCGCGTCAGCGAACTTACTCACAACCACCCATGCAAGCGCTGATTCAGTGAGTAAGCCCTTCGGGATGATGCGCGAAGGTGCCGGCGTCACCTTGATGCCAAGGTCGCAGCAAGGGCATGCGTATTTGATTCGCTGGTGCTGAATGACGCGAACCTGCTGCGGCACGATATCGAGTTGCTCGCTGATCTCGGCGCCGATCTCGACCAGTGCGTGGCCGTCGTGTGCGCAGACGCGTTCTGATTCGGGCAACTCATGGCGCACGACCTCGCGAGGCAGCATCGGGTTTAACGGTTTGCGCCCACGCTTCTTGCGTTCATGCGCGCCGACTTCGACGCTCTGTTCAGTTTCGGTCTCTTGCGCCGGCTCGCATCCCGTTGCGAGCGCTTCTGCTTCGTTCAGGAAGAGGTCGCGTTGCTCAGCACCGCGCACTTCGCTCCTGGAAGCAAACAACTGCCGCTGATAGGCCTTAAGTCTCTCACGCAGCAAATCGCGTTCGACTGTCACCACACGCAACTCGCCCTTCATGGCAGCGAGTTCTGCGCGCAGCGCCTGCAGTTCGTCGGTAGAGGAAGAGGATGATGGCGACATCGCCGAATTAGACCAGCGATGCCGGTTCTCGTTTCAGGTCACGCGCTGATAATAACGCCTCGGATGCGCGCGCATCGCTTCGATGTCGATGCCCTCCAGTAGCCAGTGAAGTTGCTCTGTTCGCAGCATGAGCACCGCTTCCTTGCGCGGCCATACGAAGCGGTCCTGCTCGAGGCGTTTGTAACATACCTCGGAATGCGAACCTTGTTGTTGCCTCAGAACACCTTGCCCGCATTACTCATCCGTTTCATCCATTCAGTGGGCAGCGACTTCTGTGTATTGGTGAACGCTATAACCGGTCTGGAAGACGTCTCTTGCTGCGCATCGACGACAAGAGCTATTGCTCCGTTCCTCCGAAGTGGACCGATATGAGCGAACCCGATCCTGAAGTCACGATCGGACGAGCTCGCGCGCTGTTCACGGTTGCGGATTTGATGGAGCTTGCGCTCCTCGTGAGACGCTTCTCTTCGCACAGGCATGCAGAGGATGCCTCATCTATGTAAGATAATTATGTCGCCGATGTAAGGTAATTAACGCCGCATATCTTGGCTTTTTGATGTTTTATGGCGTTTAAAATGTCCGCATTTTGTGCCGCTTTTATGCAGAGTCATAGAGCTTTACAAGTTTCATTGTGCGGCGTAATTTAATTACAACAAAGTGCAACCTTTCGGAGTGACCGTGCCACCGAACGAACGCAAGCGCTCGAAGACCGATGTTCTCGCGGAAGACGGTACGCTGAATCAGACACCAGAAAGCGTTCTTGATCCCAAGTTCCAGGAAGGCGGATTCTTCGATCCCCACGACGCCGTGCAGGTCAAGTACGAGATGTTGCGCCGGGTCTCGGTAGAGAAGGCATCGGTGACGCAGATCTCCGACGAATATGGTGTCTCGCGACCGACCTTCTATCAGGCGCGGGCAGACTTCGAGGAAGGAGGGATCGCAGGTTTGGTCCCGAGGAAGCGTGGACCGCGTGGTCCACACAAGATCCAGGGCGACGTATTGGCCTTTCTCAAATCGCAGTTCACGCCCGGAGAACCGATTCGGGCACGCGAACTGGCAAAGCTGGTTCGCAAGGAATTTGGTCTCGATGTGCATCCTAGAACGATCGAGCGCGCCTTCGGTGTAAAAAAAACGGCGGAATAGCACGAACCGGTGCTTGGCCGTTGGTAGTTTCATCCGCAATCGCTGCGCAATACGAGGTGCTGCGCTCCGCAATGCTTGGCGAGGCCTTGCCCGCAGAGGCCCGCCGCGGACTCAGCGTCTTTCTTGCTCGAGGCATGTGGGCATGGGCACGCATGATGGTTCCAGGGCGCGCTCCACTGGATCCGATCGGTACCCGGTCCTCTCCGTACACACGGTCCTTCGAGCGCCAGAGTGTCATCTATGCACTCGCAGGCATGGCTATGGCGCTCAATGAGCGGAGAAGACCGTGAACGCATCGCTTAAAGTTCAACCTCACCACCTCGAACGGAGTGCTTACCTTTACATCCGGCAATCGTCGATGCGGCAAGTCGTCGAGAACGTTGAGAGCACGAAGCGGCAATACGACTTGCGCGGGCGTGCGACCGCGCTCGGCTGGCGCGACGAGCAGATCGTCACGATCGACAGCGATCAGGGCGAATCGGGAGCATCAGCGTCATGGCGGGAGGGGTTTCAACGGTTGGTCACTGATGTTGGCATGGGCCGCGCGGGCATCGTCATGGGCCTGGAGGTTTCACGCCTTGCAAGAAACAATGCCGACTGGCATCGGCTGCTGGAAATCTGCGCGCTTGCGGACACGCTGATTCTTGACGAGGACGGGATCTACGATCCGGCAAGCTTCAACGATCGGCTCCTGCTTGGGCTCAAGGGAACAATGAGTGAAGCCGAACTGCATGTTCTCAAGGCACGACTACGCGGCGGAATCCTGAACAAGGTAAACCGTGGCGAGTATCGCTGCCTGCTACCGACCGGCTTTGTGTACGACGAACTCGGCAATGTAGTGCTTGACCCAGATTCGCAGGTCAGGGAAACCATTGCTTACTTCTTCGAGACATTCTCGCGGGTCGGCTCTGCCTGTCAGACGGTCAAGGTCTTCAAGAATGGGCGGCGACAATTATCTTGGCCGGCGTGCTGCTTGACGCTGTCTATCAAGAATGAACGCCTTCTGTTCCCCTCCCGCACGCACAACGAGAAGTTCGTCATATTCCAGCACCTGACCGCGTCGACGGCACTTCGGATGCTGAACAATCCGCGCTACGCAGGTGCTTATGCCTACGGCCGACGGCAGTATCGGCGAATTGCGGACGGTCGGAAGGTGCCTCGAAGACGTAATCGCGATGACTGGCTTGCCTGTATCCCGGACGCCCATCCGGGATACATCACCTGGGAGCAGTTTCAGCAGAATCTCAAGGTCCTGGAAACGAATGGTCGCGGATATGAAGTTGCGCGATCGTCGCCGCCTCGCGAGGGGGCCGCTTTACTGCAGGGGCGCGCCGTCTGTGGACGTTGCGGCAGGCATCTCCGGCTCCGGTACGCTACTCGACGCGGACGACAGGAGGCGTGGTATTGCGTATTTCGGAGGAAGGTGACCGGCCGTTTCGGGATGGTGACCGGCGATTCCGGCAACGTGACCGACGATTTCGGGAACGTGACCGATCGGACCGGAAGGCAGGATTGGCGTTGCGCATGACATCAACCACGCGGGCTATGCTCGCCGGCTTTGGCCGGAGAGACGATGCCCGCGCACCGGATGAACATGCGCATGATCAAGGACGTTTTACGACTTAAATTCGACGGCGGCTTCTCGCACGACCGGATCGCCGCATCACTGGGCATTTCCAAAGGCGTGGTCACGAAGTACCTCGGACTGGCCGGTGCGGCCGGGCTCGACTGGTCAAGTGCCTGCGATATGGACGAAGGTGAACTCGAGCGGCGACTACTCGGCAAGCCCACAGGGCCAGCGGCCTATGCCCAGCCGGACTACGGGCGAATCCATCAGGAACTGCGTCGCAAGGGCATGACGCTGACGCTGCTTTGGGAGGAGTACCAGACTGAATTCGCGGACCGGCGAACCTACCGCTATACGCAGTTCTGCGAGCACTACAGGACATTTGCGAAACGCCTGAAGCGCTCGATGCGGCAGATCCATCGTGCCGGCGAGAAGCTGTTCGTCGACTTCGCCGGCCGCACGTTGCCGCTGACCACCGGACGTCGCGCGCACATCTTCGTGGCAGCCATGGGCGCTTCGAGCTACACGTTCGCGTGTGCAACGCCGACCGAAACGATGGAGGACTGGCTCGGCGGCATCGCACGCGCGTTGACGTTTTATGGGGGTGTGCCGCAGCTGATCGTGCCGGACAACCCGCGCGCGATGATTGCCGATCCCGACCGCTATGAACCTCGCGCGGGTGACACCGTGCTGGACTTTGCTCGCCACTGTCACGTTCGCCGAAATGCGCAGTATATCTGCGATCGAGCGAAAGGCACCCGTGGAGAACCTGGCTGCCAGTCGATTGCCGGAGCACCGATCGACGAGGCAGTTGGTGCATTGGTGGTCGCGTCGATGACTCCAGCTGCAGTTGAGTTGGCGTGGGAGATTCGCAGAGAGGTTGAGGCTCGTCACGATGAAGCCGACCAGTTACGCCTTCGCGCCATCGAACGCGCCCAGTTCGACGCAGATCTTGCCCAACGGCGGTTCATGCTAGTCGATCCGAACAACCGGCTGGTTGCCGACACCCTCGAGCGCGAATGGAACGATAAGTTGCGCACATTGGCCGACGCTAGGGAGCAAAGGGAGCGTAGCCAGGAGCAGGAGCGTCTTGCGCTCGACGATGCGATTCGCGACCGGCTCGTCGCCATGACCGCTGACTTCAAGACGCTCTGGGGAGACCCGTCCTTGGCAAATCGGGAGCGTAAGCGGCTGCTCGCCTATATCGTCGAGGACGTCACACTGGTCAAACTTCCAGACGAAGGAACAACCAGGATCCACGTTCGCTTCAAGGCCGGCAAGACTGAAACGCTCACGGCGCAGAATCCCAAATCCTCTGCACAACAGGTCAAGACGCGGCCAGAGGTCCTAGATCTTATCGACAAGCTTCTCGATATCCATACATGCTCTGAGATTGCAGAAATCCTCAACAATCAGGGCATCCGCCCCGGTGGCTGCATCAGGCCGGGCAAGGCCGACATCCGATTCACCGCGATGCGCGTCTCATATGCCGCTCAGCGAAATGGCTTACGCTCGCGTCGCGACAGACTGAGAGACCGTGGCATGTTGACGAGATCAGAGGCCGCCTCCCGGCTCGGAATCCATGAAGCCACGCTCATCAGGTGGGTTGAGTACGGGCTCGTCACCAGACACGCCTACAACGACTATGCGTTCCTCTACGAGGTCCCAGATTCGAACCCGCCGGTGAAGCACAGCAGCCGATGGGATTCACTCACTGACCGCGCAGCAGCGGCGCAAACGGCATTGGGCTCCAAAACCCCTCTGATCTAACTGAAGGAGTTGTAGTATGAAGCGACATAGTTCATGAGAAGCCAGAAGCCGTTACGGTCCCACAGCAGCATCTTGATGCGGTCGCGCCGCTGATTGCTGAACACATAAACCGCACGCGCGAATGGATCGAGCTTCATTGACTGCTCGACGATGGCTGCGAGACCGTTGATGCTCTTGCGGAAGTCAACGGCGTCACGATGCACATAGACCTTCAGTTCATCGTCCAGGCGGAACATCGCACCGTCCTAGCGTCTCGATCATGGCCGATAGCAACGGCGCGTCATTGCCGCTGCATTCAAACCGGAGTGTGACGCCGTTGGGCATCTGCACCATCAACCGCGCCGAAGTCATCGCCGGCGACGACGTCCTCGCTGCGGGCGTGTGGCGGTGTGCCTTCGCGGATGCGGGTGCGACCACCGCTTCGTGACTATCGACTTCGACTACCGGAACGAAAGCTGTGCCGGTCGGCGCTGGCTGTAGGGACGTGCCAGCCAGTCGCTGCTGATGCAGCTTGATCCACTTGCGCAGCAAGTTGGCGTTGACCCCATGCTTGAGTGCGAGCCCGGCGACCGAAGCACCCGGTTCAAGACACGCTTCCACCAACTTCTGTTTGGTTTGCCGGTCATATCTGCGCTTGCCGTCCCGACCGACGCTGACGACCTTCAGCCCAGTCGTTTCTGAGTGTTCTTCTGTCATGAAAGGTGTCCACTGATTCGAAAACAGTGGACATAGCCTGCACGCTCAGATCAAAGAGTTCCAGACGTCCATTTCTGCGCGCTTACTGCTGTCTATAGAATGCGTTATGGAGCAAGACAGAAAAGTTGAAGCTCGCATGGTCTCAATGCAAGAACTAGCTCACTATGTCGCGCAATCGATCCTTCTTGTGCGGCAACTGTGCAGAATATTCGATATTGAACGGTGCAGCGGTCGCGACATTTGAACAGGTGATTCGGACGCGTGTATGGCTAAGACAAAGCATCCTCATCGGCGGCGCGAACTGTTGAGTCGGTATGGGCGTGTTGCGAGTTGGCACGCGAGTCTAACGGAGCGTGTGGACCGGCCTCGCGGTTATCCTCCGGAGCGCGAAAGTCGCGCGTCGATTCAATTGGAAGGGGAGTTCACCGAACCGGTGCACGAGGTGATCCGGTTCTTGATCCAAGTCTCCCCGACAGACAAGCCGGGTATTGGCAATGCTGAAGTGCCTAACGTTGGCGCATTCATTTCGGTCAAACCCGAGTTACAGGGCGTAGTTGATATGACGGAGGGTCATTTTCAGGAGTTGCTGACTCTCGCCGCGTCAGGCCGCTTGGCATGGTGCCACGTCGCATTCACGGTGCCGTTTCGTCGGTCTGCTTTGATCGTCAGCATCGATTTCACTACCCGCCCGCCTGACGACGAGACTTAAAGGTTGTGCATATCACCTCTCTGATCGGCCGGCCGCCGTGGGCCGGACTCCATAACGTGTGGTTTCGGCGGGGGTCATCCAAACTTCACGGCCAATTCGCCGGGGTCAATCGATACGTACCGTTGAAGCATGTTCGCCGTTGTGTGACCGGATATGGCCCGAAGTTCCAGAACGGACAACCCCTGCTTTGCCAGTCTTGTCAGAGCATCGTGTCTCAGGTCATGGAACGTGAATTTAGTGATACCGGCCCTCTCCACCAACCATCATCCGATGGCATCTGCCGTCGTCGCCGTGCTCGTCTTTCCAGCCCTCCACGATACAGTGGCCGGGTTGCTTGGCCCGCGAGCCAAAACGGCTGACCACCTTCAGCGTTCGACACGCCACGGGATGGGGCGACCAACCAAGATCCCTTGTCCCGAGCGTCACAAAAGTCTATCCGCAAGGCTTTCCCCTGCTTGGTAGTAGCGCATCAACATACGCGGGTCCTTATGGCCCGTAATCCGCGTCAATTCATGCAGAGGGAACATCGACGCCAGCCTCGAGACCGCCTCGTGGTGGAGGTCTTGGAAACGAAGATCGATCAAAAACCTCGAGTCGGGTGTCACTTTTGCGTTAAGACATTCGTCTTCGTAGAGTTTCCGCGCTCTCCTTACGGCCCGCTCGAACGCTCGGGTTACTGCATCGCCCCGGATGTCAAAGACCGAGCCTGTCCGTTCTGGTCCGGCGTCAAGCTTCGCAGAGCTACGGCGGTCTTTCAACGATTGAAGGACGGCAACTGCGCGAGCGGAAAGCGGCACATCGCGAGCCGTGCCACCTTTTGTTTCTGCTAGGTGTAATACTCTGTGCTGCAGGTCCACGTGCTCCCAGCGTAACGAAACGATTTCTGCGCGACGCATCGCAGTTTCAACAGCGAGCCAGACAATGGACGGCAGCAGTGCGGATTCGCTGGCTGATGTGACCCGGTCGAGTTCGCCCTCGTGCGCCCCTCTATCTGGACTGCGATTCTCTTCGGTCGTGTTGTGGACTGAATCTGCAACCAAGCGCCGAGTTCGGGCATCGTCAGGCTCAGGCTTACGTAACAGTTCCACCGGGTTAGCGAGATTCTCGATCCCCCAATCTTTGCGCGCAACGCTAAACACGTGCGACAGCACCGCCAGTCGCCGAAGCACAGTCGCAGGCTTGTAATCTTTCAGCCATTCGTCACTAATCTTGGCTATATCGACGCTGCGGATCGACGCAAGCGGTCGCCTGGTCAGCGGCATTCCCATCCAGACCTTCAGGACAGACGCCTCCTGGACAGAGCCCTTCTTTCCGCGGGATATTTCCATCTCATATCGCCGCAGGGCCTCAATGAGGGTAGCAGCGTTCGCCCGGCCGTGCCGCACCCATCCGCTCCAATCCATTTCTGACTCGACCGCCTTGGCCCAAGTTTCTGCTTCCGCTTTCGTCTCGAACGTCTTGCTTTGCGCCGAATGGCCACGCCGCCGCACTTGGGCACGCCACTGAGAAGGTCCGCGTTCGGTAATTGTTGCCATTCAAGCAAAAAGAAGCGTTGTCACAGATAAAGAACCGTTGCGTATCAGGCATGACGGGCACCAGGTGTATCCAGGGCTTCGAGTGGGACTTGCGTGGCAATGGGTTGCGTCAAGAACGCGATTATGTCGTGATCGACGCCCCGCGTTTACACGGATGTCGGGAAAGCATTCAGTCTGCTCGGCGAACCGGCCTGCTCGCTGCGCCTGAATCAGGCGCTCTTGGTTCGGTACAAACAGCGAGCGCTGCGTGCACGTCGGCCCAGTCCGTCAGTTCGACTCAGGTGCCTAGCCGATACTACCTCAATACACGCGGAACCATACGAGGATCCAGATACGTTGGAACGAAGTCGAACAAAAGCGCGAGTTGGACTTTGCCCGTGACGATCCTATATCCACCTATGCTACCGAACCTCTCGGCTCGGTTGGGTGAAAAGCAGCCCATGGGCACGCGAAATTTTAGGGTACCCGACCTGCAAGGAACAGGCGATGGTCCGCATTCATCCAAGACGTGGCGCGGCTTGCTGCTACTGCGGCCGTCACCCATCTATTCCAGTGACGAACCTGCATAGTGACTGGCGCGTTGCCTCCACGCACCAGTCGCTTCTTTTTTACTCGTCAAAGGATAGCGCTTGCACCTGTATGCGCCTCGCCTTCGGCGATGAACGGTCCCGGAGGTAACCGTCGCCTTTCCCCCGCAACGACGTGAGGGCTTCCGGTTCCATATGCACGTTCGGAGCATTCTTTTTCGCCTCTTTGACGTCCATCGGTTTCAGCACAAGCCAACTAGCCGCGTTGGCCTTCACCTCTGATCCGAAGTGGTCGCTCATTTGGGATGCCAGCACCATGCCCAGACCAAACTTCCGAGACTCGGTGAAGAGTTGATTTAGGATGCGCTCCGGAGAATCCGGGTCGCCCCCACCTGTGCTCAGAATCTTTGCCTCGTCGATAACGACGAACAGCCTGAAGCGCTGGTGATCGTCGACCGGCTGCACGGGAATAGGTCCCATGAGGCGTAGCACCCGGAAGATCTTGCGCAGCAGCGTCTCAGCAGTGATATAGCGTACCTCCTCCGTAAGTTTGCTCAGATCGAGTCTTACGTTACTGCTCAAAATCTCCTCGACAGAGACGTGCTCACGCCGCTGGAAAATCGGGTGCTCGAAGATCTCCTGCACAGCAGCCAGACAACCTTCGATGGACGTGCGCTGACTCTTCCGCGAGTCGTCACCAGCCCAATCCGCCAAGATGCCCTGCACATCGGCGAACGTGGGCGGTGTGTTCTTCCAGGTCGAGGCGTCTGAGTCGTTGAAGCCCGCTCTGACGTAGGCCTCCTCGATCGCATCCCGCAGGATCGCGCCTTGACGGTGGCCCAGAGCGGGCACCGCATTGCGGATCATGTCCCGAATCACCTTGCGCTGATCGTACAGACCCGTTTCCTCAGCACTCTGCGAGTCGAGTTCCATCGGGTTCACGCCAATAGTGCTGGATGTTCCAGACGACAGCAGGACGGACCGCAGGCCTGGAAACTGAACATCCCCGTGAAAGTCAAGGACAAGCACCGGCACGCCATAGTTCGCAATGCCTTTGCCCAGCACCTTGAGCGTTTCGGTCTTACCGGACCCGGACGCGCCAAGGACAAGGAAGAAGCCGTTACTTTGCTTCCCAGGTGCCCACGTGACATGCTGCTTGGTGTTCGTTTCGTGGCCCATGCTGACGTCCAAGAGGCCCGTGGTTGCTTGATCCCCACCAAGTGAAGCGAGGGAGCCCTCTCCTCTTGCCGATGTCGCGCTTCCCCGTAAACTGGCATTTGGGTCTGCGCTCGGCGAGGCGGTAGGTCGCGCCGGAGCATCTTTTCGCACTTCCTCGGGCGATGCCTGCGGCTCGCCTGATTTTTCGACAGAGTTAAGCAGTTCGAAGACGAGCCCAGGATCCAGCGTGTCCGCTCCCGCAACGCTTCTTCCCGACCCAGCAAATGGAACCTCCTCCTTCATCACCTTGCTTGCGGTCAGAACGAGGCCGACATCTGTCGCCGCCAGGGTGTTGATTTGAATCGGAACACCTGAACGGCTCTTTTTAACGACCGATGGCGTTGTGGCTACACTGGCGAGTTGCACGTGAATTAGACGCCCGCTGAGACGAACCTTGATCGCTCCAGCGAAAAGGTCCTCTAGCAGCGCATGCCAGCGTTCGATGTACTGCGGATCGAGGTCACGCAGCAACGCCGTGTACAAGTGCTCGCGCACAACCTCGCGGCGCGGCTTGGCTAACGGAGTGAGATTTGTGCCTCCGAAGACCTCGGCCAGCGCATGCATGGTGGCAAGCACCTGATCCACCGCGTGCCCCGTTACGAAGTCCCCTTGTATTGAGTACGGCACGTTCTCATCGTGGGTCTTCACCTCAATCACATCGATGACCAGTTCTCCGGACTCTTCACGCAGGCCTATCAGGTCAGCCTTCTCGTTTGAAAGGGCCCCAGAACTCAGCCATCGGCGGGCGTTCTGTGTGTCGAGACTGACCGCAAGTCCGCTGGGGTCCATGCGCCGGTACCAGCGCATCGCGATGAGCTTTCCGAGCGCCCCCTTCACGTGCTTGCTCTTGTCGCCGCCCACCAATCCCAGAATGCCGTTCGGCTCCATTGCGACGAGATCGCGGATCAGTTCCTCCAGGGTAGCCGGATCGGCAACGAAGTGCGTCTTGCGCAGTTGTTGGTCGAGCCGCCGCACGAACGGACTCAGATCTCGGCCGAAGGTTGTAATCTGGCGAGCATTCTCGACGCGTCGATCGATCACTTCGGCTTCCCCAAGCCGAGGGACAAGAACGCGGTGAGGGTCGGCCACAGCGGTCCACGTACTTAGGTCCGCGAGTTGGTCGAGCCAGTTTTTCACCGAAGCCACCTGCGGTTGATGAGTCGCGGTGCTCTGTTTCAGTTCGCGGTGGACTAATGTCGCCGTGGAGAAGTACGTCGCAAAGACTTCCTCTTCGGCGACTGGCACGATCATGATCTGCTTCTTCAGTTTGTTGTAACGGTACTCGCAACTTGGCATCCAAGGGCTGAGCGCATGTAAACCCGCGCGAGACACCAAGGCAGTTCTGACCTCGAATGGGTCGAACACCACGGTCAGGTGCGCAGGTCGCGTGCGCGCCTCATCAATTAGATCGGGCCACTTCTTAATCTCGGGATCGACGGACACGCTAATCAGCCCGCGTTCCTGACCCGCTCTGATACGGTCCTTAACCTGGTCGTCCAAGTCCTCCATCTCCGTGGTCCAACCGCGGGTGTCGTCAGAGGTATATCGGAACCGGAAGTGCACACCCCAGAAGCGATCCTCGGTCTTGGTGTTGTCGAGGTCTAGTTCGTCCAGCACCGCCTCCAGAAACCGGCCTGGACGGGGCGCATTCACCAGCATGACCTGCAGTCCAGGCCGGGCGAAAGGGCGCAAATGCGCCACGAGAGTCGCGAGTACCGAGATGCTCTTGACGCCGTCGGGTTCGAGTACGCCGCGCGGAGCTTCCTTGAACAATGGCAGGTGAGCGATGGCGCCTGCATGCCCGAGCAACACAGCCTGTCCATTGAGCCCAGGAATGTGCGGCAGGACCAGCACGTTCAGCAGTTGAAGATCCTCTGCCGAAGCCGCCACAAGGGCTTGACGTTCCGTCGCAGAAAGTTTGCCGCCCAGCGTTTGCAAATCCCGGACAATTGCCACACTGCGCCACAGATTCAACGGGTGAACGGGTGAGAGGAGAACCTCAGTAACGCCATCGCGGCGATAGACGTACAGTTCCATCGACAGCAACCAGTGCACGAGCGCTTCTGCCTCGTCTCCGGCTTGCGCGTACATCTCCTGGTAGGCAGCCTGCAACTGCCGCAATAGTTGGTCGTACGCCTTCAGGTAGTCTTCAGCTGCTGCAAACACCTCCGGACGCCCCGCCAACACCGTCACCGGAGATACCGTCAGTTCCGCTATATGCCGCAGCAGCGCCGATCTGGTCGCAGCGAGTTGGTCTGCGTGCTCTAGGCACACCGCCGGCGAGAGGTCCGCTTCGACAAATCGCGCCAGAAGTTCTTTGAACTCGTGAAAGAGGAAGGGCGTCCACGCCTTGAATGCAGACACCTCTGTGAGCGCGTCGATCCTGTCCGACTCGATGTCGATAACGCCCCCCCACTCGGTGGAAGTGGACCTGGACTTGGCGAGCGCGATGACCTCCGAACTGATCTGCGTCACCGGTTGAACTGCAGACGTCGCTCCATCGCCGGCCGCAACATCGGGTGTCATCAGAGGCTCGTCGTCGCCGCTCATCTGGTCGTTCTGGGCTTGGTCCGCGAGTTGCCCGACGCGCTCGGCCAGATCTGCGAGTTGGTCGGTCCCGCCATCAAGCAGTAGTTCCGCCACAACGGACTCGACGGGCACCTTCCCACCGTCCTTGATGACGCCGCCCCCGTCGTCCTGCGTGGGCGCCAACTTTCCTTTCCAGAGCGTCTGAACATCGGCCAACTCGATCTGCTGAAGATCCTGCGAGGTGCGTTCGCTGACCGCTTGCAATCGCTTCCTGATAGCGTTGAAGCGTGCCTTCTCTTTGGCGGGAAGCAGGCGGCAGAAGGTCTTCATGCGGTCCCAGTCTTCGGGAGTCGCATTGATCACCATGTTGAGGCTCTCGGCGTTCGCCTTTAACCGCCGGAGGACCCGAGCCTCTGTGGACTCATCGGCGAGGTACTTGTCGGGGAACAATCCGAGGGCATACAGGAGCGCCGGAGCCTGGACCGAGCGCTGGAGCGCCGGAATCTGCTGGAGGGTCGCTGCGAACGTGGCGATGGCATCCAGGGACAACGCTGGGCCGCGTGACGACCTCAGCGCGTCCCAAACGGTACGTAGCGAGGTCACCTGAGCCTTATCCCGCTCCTCATCGCACAGGCGATTGATCAGTTCTTTTTCGCCTAACGTGGTGAAGTCCTTGAGGGACCCATGTTTACTCAGAGGGCCATCGGCGACAATGACGATCGTCTTCTTCTTTTGATTGCGCCACTGCACCGCGGACTCTTCGTCGGACGCGACGAACTCATCATACTTCGAATAAATGGCTTTGAAGGTGGCCACGTCGTCGTGCCTTCCCACCAACGTCAACCGAAGACGTCCCTTCGCACGTTTCAAGATGTCCGGAAGGCCGGTCAGCAGATGCTGACGGTCGAAGGAAGTCGCGTCCTGCATAACCACACCGAATTCATCCTCGGCCACGCGAGCTTCGAACTCGGCCAACATCAGATCGGCAATGCGCTTCTGCACGTCGCTCCGCGCGTCATTCATGAGTAGCCTCCAAAAGGCCAACGACCGCCACGCTGTCCGCAAGGCGGCTCGCCAGGCCCAAAGACTCCAATCGATCAAGGAAGCGATCGCTGTTATCGCGCAGAGCGCGCACAGGCACCTTCACCCCCATGTATGCGTCAAGATCTGCCGCGTCCTCAGCGCGACCTCCGACCACGATGGCCCAACGCTTTCTCAGCATTTCCAGGAAGTCGCGGTATTCGACCGGTGGCTTCGTGGCGTCTACAGTTGAAGCCACGAGCACTTCCAAGGTCCTGTCAGCCGGATTCAGGCGCTTATTGGGATTCTTCTGCGTCGGGTAAAGGAAGCCGGCCCGAATCCCTAGAAGGCGCAGATAGCCATCGAGCCCTTGCCGCTGATTTCCTTCGACCTGACTAAGTAATTCGTCTGCTACCTCCCTGCGAATATCCTCCGGATTGTCGAAATCCGCTGTAATCTCTCGAATACGCTGCGCAAGTGGAGAGTGATCGTCAAGCGGCGCGTGTTGAGCGCTTTCAAGAAGCCCGTTCACCGCCGCCAATGGACTCTGAGGCCAGTCAGGCAGTTGTTGCTCCAGCAAATCGTTGATAACTGAGGCCATATAACTGCACGCATCGCCGATCAGTCGGGCCACGCATCCCGTGCTGGCGCGAGCGATGTCGGAATAGTGATCGCTTGAGGCGTCTAACAGTAGTAAGCGTCGCGGACCACCAGCGCGCTCCTGTGCCCGAGTCGCTCCGTGCCTGAAGACGGACAGTGCGGCAAGAACGACAATTCGCTGTAGGCTTGAGATGGGATTTGGCCTTAGCTTGGTCTCATATCCACAGAGAGATTGTGCTGCCGCTCTCAGTTCCTGCTCAATCGGCGAGAAGCCGGCTGCCATGTCCTGGGCGGAAAATGCATGGGCCGCCCGTGGCCGCGTCGAGTCGACGAGTGGTACGAGCAGTGCGGATAGGTCATCCATCTTCTCCGGGGACTTGTCCGGGGACGTCAATTCCGCCATGAGGTCGAGGATCGCCAGACGGTCCGCGCCTGCTCTGCCGCCCCACAATGCGTGGATGAAAGCACCGGCGCCGTCGTCCGACGGATCGCCGGTCACAGTTAGCGCAGTAGGCGACGAGAACGATGAGAACTGAGGCGACGATCCGAACGCCGCGCCATCTGCGCCCAAGAGCGTGCGGATCAGCGGAAGGACCTTGGTCATTAATGGCGAGGACCTGATGTCCTGCGCCTGGCCGAGCGCACCCCAACGGTCACGCTGAGATTCGAGCATCGACTGAACTGCGGCCACCCGTTTGTCGATGCTGTTCCTCTGCAGCGTTGCTTCGAAGAGTTGTTCGAGGACCGGCATGCGGCCGGTGCATTGGTGTTCCGTGCGCATGAGCGCGTTGGCAATGTGCACCGGCTTTATCTTCACCTCCATGACCTTGTAGCCATGGCGCCGGTGCAGTTCTTCCGTAATCGGTTTTCGCAGTTGCTTGCTCATGAAACCTCACTCCGCCGAGTCATACCGGCGATTAACAACGTCAACAACCACCTTGGTGCGCAGTTCGCTCTGAGGATCCAACACTTCGATTGTGCGGACGTCGGCGTTGCTGTCGCCATAGGGTGCTAGCGCGTCGTTGAACTGGCCAAGACGTCGGCTGATCTCGCTCTGACCGTCAGCGAAAGAACTGTGCAGCAGACCTTGCAGCAGCGTGGTGTCGATAACCAACCTGGCAAATCTCGGGTCCTCACTTGACGCCAATAGAAGATGACTCACGGGCTGCTCACCGAAGGCTCGCTTCAGAACGGGTGCGAGTTCCGGCCGATACAGCCGAAGTTTGTTACGATTGACCGTCTGCCCCGAAACCATGACGTGGCTGCGTGCCCTTGGCTGGTACGACAGGCGAGTCCAAAGCCGCAAGGCCTCTTGCTTGGTCTCACCGCTCCTGTTCCACCACCTGTTGATCAAGTTAATCAGACGACCTTGCCTGATCGCCATAGCGATCGAAGTGTTCTGCAGTTCCGCAAACAGCCTGCTCGCATCGGAGAACTCAAGGAGTTCGCCGGCCACGTGTTCAAAGTACCACCGCCGCTTCAACGCGGTGAACTCGTCAGCGAGATTGCGATTTTCCCGCTCTGCCAGTTCGTCGAGGTTTCGCTGCTCGACCGGAAGTGCGTCATTTCCGCTGAAGTCTTGCGGCCGAAATCGACCTCGCCACAGATCCTCGTCCACGCGAGCGTTGGTCTGCTTCATGGGGTCGACGCCTTTGTCAAGCAGGTCGAAAATGGCACCTTCACCCTCGAACGCATTCCAGTAGTAACGGGCTTCTTCGCCGGTGCCGATCTCGGTAAGTTCGGCGCATGTCTTGCCTCCGAAGATCGCGTAAGAGACGTAGCCAAGCGCCTCACGGAACGTCACCTTGGCGCCAGACTTTCCGACGCCAGACAGCATCTGCACCATCCGCTCCCTAGGCCGCTCTAACCTCAACATGGTCCGGTTATAAGTGACCGCACATTTCTCGCGCGCCTTGCATCCAGAACAGCCTTGGTACCACTGCTCGTCCGTCAGTTTCTCAATGATCGCCGCGGTTAAATCCGCAGATAGGACTCTCCGTCGACTTAAGTCCAACACGACGGTCTGACCGGCCTGCGGCTTCCAGCCTTCTCCTCGATCGTCCGTTGCCAACTCCAATGGCTTGTAAACAAGCAACCGCATGAGTTGTTCACGAATCCCATCCAGCCAAGGATGCAGCGCATGGTGCTCGCGGATCAAGTCGACAAGCGGCCCTTCGTTAATAGCTATACAGAATGGCTTGCCTGCGTCCCTTGCAGATTGCCATTGAGCAGCGATCTGATCTGACGACATTTCGCTGGCGTCGGTGATCACTTCGGCCCCCTTCAACTCCTTCTTCATGAGGGAAATGGCGTGGGTCTTGCCATCGCCAGCGTTGCCAGTGATTACGACAGAGCCACCGGCGCGCACGACCTTTCGCACGACGTCCTCGAGGTTCGTCTTGATGTTGAGTTCTTTCAGCCTCGCGAGCGGAACATGGTCGCTAAAGGCGCTCTCGTTTCGATAGAGCAACCGGATGAACTCCAAGCGCTCATCTGACTTGACCTTGTCTTCCATGTCGTACCTCTCTCCCGTAGCCGCCTCGAAGGCGAGCGTTTGTTGTGGAGACTGTGTGTTCTCACGCTCAGGGATAAGCCGGCTAACCCGCTCCGTAAGCGGCGTTGATCGCGAGACGGCCTGCAATGCTGGGGCGTGATCGAGCCGAGATGCCATCCAACGGCTAATCCAATAGTCAGCGATCGATGCTTCCGCCTGTTCGGACGATGGGTCGATACAGTAGTCCGGCGAAGCGTCTATGCCGAGTAGGTGTCGTTTGAAGTTGCGGGCCAGCGGTATTCCGTAGATGATGCGTGGCGCGCCGTGCTCCAACAGATTCGTCCGGTTCAGGCCAAGCGCAGCAAATCCTTCGCGCAGTTGCCGAAGCTTTGGACTCTGCCCCTCGCCAAACACGAAGTTCACGTTGCGAAATCCGTTGCTTGCCTCCGCAATCATCGCGAGCCCGAGTTCTGTTTCGGCGGATAGGTTGGGAGATCCGAAGCCCTCCGTGTGGCCAAAGTACTGATACTCGATTCCGGCGCCTTGCCCTTCAACCGTCCCTGGAGGAAGTTTGACCCTGTTGTACTGCGAGGAGTGGTCGGTGTAGAGGCTCGTGGTCCCGAGGAATGCGAGCGACGGCTCCTTACTGATGGGCCGCCCCGCCATCTGGCTGGCAATGACGCTGACTGTTCCTGTGTATCGATCACGATAGTCCGTCACGACGCGCGGGCTGGTCATCATCAAGCAAACCAGTTTACCTCCAAGCAGATGGTTGTACGGCGCCACGGCCCCGCACACGGTGAGTTCCATCATACTGGTCGCAGAAAAGCGCTTCTTCAGTTGTTTAATCGCGGTGTTTAATGCCCAGGCGCCATAGTCTGTCGAAGCCAACTCTTCGATGCCGCAGTGCCAAGTGGCCAAGGTGCGGTATGCCCGCAGGATCTCGCGAATCACCCTTGCGCGCTTGGCGCGGTAGAGAGGCGTCTTCGTGAGTTCGAGGAGTTTCTCTGATCTGAGGTCCTCGACTTTGCGTGTGACGGCGTCGTCGTCCGCGCGCAAGGCATCCTCGCGGTCGCGATTCGCGTCCTGTTCGATAACGGCCAACCGACTAAGCGTTTCGTCGTCGACGCTATGATCGATTCGATGTTCGACGGGCAGATCTTCTCGGTGGATTTGCTCGAAGTCCTCTTCCAACCGTTCGCGAAATGCCCGCAGAATCTCCTGCTCGCTCACTTCTCCGGCGCGACACAGCGCAAGTAGCCCATCGAGGGTCCAGCCAAGTCGCTGGTCTCGTGGCGTCAGTTGCATAACAGTGTTGCCTAGGGCCGTAATGCCGATGACCGGGTGATTGGGCTGGGCAGCGTCGCGCACGAGGTAGAACAGATTGCGGCCCGGCGAAGACCTATAGCGCGTGCTCCAACTGTGCCGAAAGTACCGCCAGATGTCGATCAGTCGGATGTTGGTGAACGTGTCTCGCTCATCGCTTACGAGTTGAAGGTACGGCCGGCAGATCTCTCGCAACGCAGCGGGTCGCTGCTCGCGAGGCAGCGCTGCCACTGGGGCGAGTTGTTCGGCCAATCGGCGGCCATCCGCAATCAGGTCCGTAATGGGGCGACACGACGAGTATTTCGACGGCCGCTCCATAGTGAAAAGAAACTTCCGGTGCGAGGGCTCGCCAAGTTGGTCGTTCCGTCCATAGAGAAGATGTTGTCGGATCTGGTTCTTTCGCTCCGCCACGGCCTTGTGGCGCTGCGGGCGAACGTAGATGTGGTGCGCCGTAACCCTGATTTCCCAGCCAATTTCCATCAAGTCGCGCAACAGCGTTGCAGATACTCGAGCCTTGAGCGCCTGGGCCGTCTTGGAAGGTTGGGACTGAGCAAACTTAGTTAGGCTGTCGATCGCGTCATCGCGAGGCAGTTGTGCCAAGCGGCGCAGGGATGAGTATGCCGTTCCGTCGTCACCAATCTCGGGCCGCAGCAGGCGCCAGTCGTGATCGTGCGCCGATGCACCGGCCTCCTCGAACCCTTCCTTCGAAGTTATATTAAGCGTCAATTCCACGGCACTTCTTTGTCTTGGCAGAGAGGTCGAATTCACGGCACGTCTTTTCGTGCCACTTCAATGATTTCCCATCTATTTGGATGATTTTGCGGACCCGGGCAACGCCCTGGGAAGCTTCCCAGCCCTCATAGCGGCGGAACGGTCTGGTTGTGATGCACGCACGCGTCCGGGTACGTACGCGGATGCATCCACTTCGAAGCAGGCTTGCCCGAGTCTCTGCATAAGTAGCGCAACGGTCGATAACGATGCAAACGTTCGGGCGCCCCCGCGAGAACTTGCAAGCAGTGCCTTACGCTCGCCGAAATGCACCTCGAGCACAAAGCCGCCAGTGCATCCAACCGCGATCACGCGGGAGATCACACGAGCTGATATAAGTTCCCGCAAAGGCGCCTCTTGCAACAGCGCGGTCCCTTGTTCATGGTTGGGGGTGCCCATCGTTTCCATGGCAAAGTGCTCAGTTCCCACTTTCTGCTTCATCGCGTTAAATGTTCGAGAAGCAGTTTATATGAATTGACGATACAAAGTCAAAATATGCAGCGATAATAGTACGTACCCGCGTCGACCTTTTCCAAGCGACGTCGACACAGCGCAGGTCCGCTGCCCAAGGAGCGCGAAATCTTCTACGTACAGATTCCCGTGCCTATGTCAGAAGTGTCCGATGTGGAATGCCTCGTCGGTTGCGTATGGATTGGAATCGGGACGCGGACGGAGGTCATAGATTTTTACCGAGGGCGTTCAACCGCTCAACTAGCACTACCTTGTTTGCAAATCTGCAGAGATGTACTATCCGAGAGCCGAAATGTGTCGCGGTACCAAAATAGACGATCATTGCGCCAAAAAATAATGAAAGCGTTAGAGGGCAGTAGCGGGGGCGAAACAGAGATTGAGTGGTTGCACGCATCACTGGCGGCACACTTCGATGGACTGCGCGACGCGCGCACCGATTCTCCCATTTATCTGCTGGAGCACGGGCTTTCCGCCACGGAATTGCTGGTAGTGCTCCGCGCGACACGATATTGCCTGTGTCGCCATCGCATTGAAGAACCTTGGTGGGGCCTTTATCCGTTGCCATTGCTCATCGCGGTGACGGAGGTCGGCTATGCTTATCGCGGCACCGGTACGGATTTCTGGCCAATCTTCGCTGAACGTCTGGGAGAAATCTCCTTTGCGGACCGTTCAGCGCTCTCGAACCTGTTTTGCCAGTCAGCGCGTCGCTACGGCCTAGCCACGCCAGCAGATAATCTTTGGAACCGGGCGTTTTGCCATATTGCTTGGCCCGTACTCCACGCGATCTTGCCCATTGAACTCCATCGACCTCTCGCGCGAGCCCTGCTGGACGTGCGGGCGCAACTGGATCTCACCGGCAGTGACGCGGCGCTGATAGCGCCTATACGTAATCGCGCTCAGTTGGCAGGCGCCGGCCGCCTGGTTGCTTGGCTTGAGGATCAACGGACAGCGGCGGCGGTGGTACGCCAGTTCTTGGATCCAAGCCATCAGCATGGAATCGCCAGTTCAGCGTTGATGCGAATCTCAACCGATCTGGCAAACGATGAGATCGCGAAAGTCGCCTTGCGCGATGCCCGCAAGCTACAGAAGGCTCTGTTAGTCCAACCTGTAAGGCGCAGTGGGGCAAAAGTTGCCACCGCCGAGACGCGCTTCGCCCCGCTCTTGCTACGGTCAACCGACCACGGGCTCTCACTCGCTCTCAAGATTCCGCAATTGGACCCGCCTGCACGCGACACTGCTCGAGCCGCTCTTGACACGATGAGATGGCGCGCATGCCTTTGGGGGCAGGGGCGGCCAGTTCCCAGTCGAAACATTTTTTCAGACTATCCTCTGCCGCTGAATGTCGCGGTTTTACCGCCGACGGATGTTGGTTTGATAGAGGGTGTCAACGAACTTCCGTTGTCCCAAGAGGCAAAAGAGTTTCTTGGCAGCCTTCGCGTCAATACCACCACTCCGATTCTATTTTCGGACTTCAATGCGAATGGTGACGCTTCTCAGCGATTATCGAAGACAGTCACCGACAACTCGCATGGCTTCGCGCTGATCGACGATGAAGATCCACCTGGATCAGCGAAACTCTTGGGCCGTATTGCGGGATTGCGTGCCTATAAGATAGACGTCCATCAGCCCGACAGCATGGAATGGCTGGAAAACTACGGCTACGCGATTCGTCAATCTACGCGCTTCAGTTTTGTCGGCGCTCCGGAGTTAGGCCAGCATCGACCAAAACGTCGATTCCGGGCAAACAGTTATATCGCTTTCGCGGTGGCTGCGGTTGGCTCCGTGTGCGATGTGCACTTGGTAAAGCCTGACGGTAGTGAATCGCATATCAACGGCAATGGGCACATTGTTGCGGGATTTGAAGCGGACCAAACCGGTATTTACGAAATCCGTTACGGTGCAGGAGAGTCAACTGTCTTCGAGGTCGTTCCAGATGACGACGATGAAAGCCTGATCAGTGTTGACATCGCAACCGGATCTGGCACGGTTGCCGACCTCGTTGAACGACAAGTCGTTCTGCGCTTCGAAAGTGGAGTTTCATTGCAAGAAGCCGAGGTTGAACTGCGGTTGCTGAGTGATGGTCGCGAATGCGCACGAGTAACCCGCACTTTGCGCGATACGCCTTGTCGCCTCAATGGCGACGACGCGGTATGGAATTCAATCCTCACTGAGGAGGTGCTTGAGCGCCTCCTGCTCTCCAGAACGGTCGAACTTCGCGTCCTGATTAAGGGCTTGGTCGATGCGAACTTTCGATTCGAACAAGCGGTAGCGCCGTTTGCCTGGCACCAGGATACGGCCGGAAAGCTAGCCGCCTTCAACGAAACGGGTGAGTTGAACCTTTTTTCGACATCGCCGCAAAAGCCACTCGAGGTCATACCCTCGGTCGGCCAAATTAGCGGTCCGCATATTACCCTCTACCGCGCCGGAAACAGAAGTCCACTCGTAACTGGTGGGCTTTGTGTCAGCCCCAAAGTCTGGAACACAAATGATGGCCAGACCGCATTCATGCCTTTACGTCTTCTTCGCCAGTTCGAAACTCGACGCGGCGACGCAGTTGACGCACGCAGCGTAGTTGAAGCTCTACTTTCGTGGTCTTCCGCAGGGGTCGATCATCCGATTACACAAATGCGCCGGGCATGTGTCGTTCAACTACTCGAGCATTGGCTGGTTCGACAACTGTGCGGAGCAGAATGGGCGGACCGGGAATCAAAGATGGCCCCGCACCGCGAGACATCCTTCGCAAACGCCTTCCTTCGTGCGTGCGCTCGGTTACAAGTTGGGTATGCCGATGTTGGGCTGGATCAGCCACAACGTGCCCTTTTGGACCGCATCCTTCTTCGGCTGCTGGAGACCCGTGGTTTAAGTCTCCTACTTCAGGAGAATCGCGAACACGTCGACCAGGATGTAGGGGCTGCAATTGACGATCTGTTCAACGATGCATATGCCGCCTTGCATCAAGAATTGACACGTCGTGGACACGGTTGTCCATTCGATCCCGACAAGGATATCGACGTCGGTGAGATTAGCGAAGATTGGGAACGAGCGCGATGCGGTGCTTCATCAGAGACCGCAATCATTGAGTTGGTCGATCTCCTGCGACCGCTTGAGGCCGGCGAACTACTGAGTCGTTCGGACTTCGAGACGTTGCTTCCCGACGATGTCATCGACCTGCTTCACAGGTGGATCGCCACAAACGGGCCGCCACATCACGCTCGAAACTGGAGTCGTGAACTGGTTGAGTCAGCCTACTGGCTTTTTGCCAAACCTTCTGTGGCTGCGCGACTTTCGTGGCGCGAAGCAACCGAACGATTGCTGGCCGATGCCTTTTCTGCGCGGGCAATACGCTATGTGGCACTCAGAATGACTATCTGGAACCGGAATTCCTTATGAGCGATCCCTTCATCGATTTGTGCCTTGGCGTCCAGGCGTTGCGCCGCACAGTCGAACGTCAGATCGCCGGACTTGGCGGAGCGACCGGTGTCGCTGCGATGTCATATCCGCACCAAATTGCTAACGCCCAGAGGGTGCTTACCGATAGTCGTATCCGTCATTTGATCGCAGATGAGGTAGGTCTCGGTAAGACGGTCCAAGCTCTGATGATACTGAACGCGCTGAGGATTCAAAATCCGAAACATCGCGCGCTGATCCTCGTACCTGAAAATCTGGCTCCGCAATGGCTACTCGAGTGCCAATCACGCGGCCATTTTATTCCGCTTGATTACGCGCCCCGAGATGATGACACTGGTGCACACGTGCGGCTTGCCTATTATGAACAGTTGCGGTCAGTCACGGAGATTGATCCAAACGTCTACGACCTCCTGATCGTCGATGAGATCCATCGGCTACAGAGTGACGCCCGCCACCGCATCACAGACGTTGCGGGGGACTTTCGACAACTGTTGCTGCTGTCTGCAACGCCAAAGCTTGAAGATGTTCAAGCCTTTCGGCAACTCCTCACGATTCTCGAGCCTGCCCGCATGGCGTTTGCCGCGCGCTCTTCGGACGCGCCAGAGGATCTGCTGCGCGACCGGGAATCCGCGATTGCGGCTCTTGCTGCTAACGGTACGCGAGAGCAATGGATGGAAATAGGTCTCGAGTTGCCACCAGAACGAACGAGCCGAGCAACACTCGCCCTTACCCACTGCACCCTTCGCCGAGTGATTCGCACACGGCGTCGGGACTTTCCCGATCTACTGCCTCAGCGCGTGCACCACGGCATAGCAGTTGAGGCGACTAGTGATGAGAATGCGCGCCTTGAACAGGTTTGGAGATTCATAAGCAATTCGGCCGAAAAGGATACAACGACTGATCTCGCACGCCTTGGCCAAGTTGCGCTGCGTTCTCCACGCGCGCTCAGCGAACGTATCAACATTCTTAGGCGACGCGATCAACGCGATCCCGAAGGATTTCTCTATGCAGCGACAAGGTATCTCGACGTTGGGAACGGCGACAGCCGCCTCGAAGCGTTGATCGACCTACTTGTTGAAATCTGGAACGTAGATCCCAAGGGGGCCGTGCTCGTCGTCGCAGAGGACAATCCAACCGTCGACTATCTCGCGGCCAGCATTCCTCAATTCCTGCCGGAGGTAGGTCCTCGCGGGCACCGACGACCACTATCCATCGCTGTCAAACGAAACCGCGACGCCGCCGCTACCTCAGACATCGTGGACCTGTTCGCCGAGTACGACGAGTCTCTTGGCGGCTTTGTGAACGGCGAGACTCAGTTGCTCGTCGCAGCTGACTTGGCGCAGGTTGGACTCAATCTCCAACATGCTCGCAAGCTCATTTTTTTTAGTATTCCTTGGTCGCCCATTGCGGTTGAGCAATGGATCGGTCGCCTAGATCGACTTGGAAGTGCAGCGCTAGAGCACCAGCCGGGCGAGCGCAACATCGACATTTATACAATCTGTCAACGCGGTCAAGTAGACGAACGTGTCGTCTCAATACTCGATGACTTTCGGATATTCGAGAGAAGTATCCGTCTGGACGGCGACGAAATCAATATTGTAAGTCAACACATCGTTGACGCCGCTCTTGCCTCGCAAAATGTTGATTGGCACTCTCTATCGGAAGAGGTGCGCACCGTCGCGAGCGACAACAACGACGCACTGCACACGCCACTATCAGACGAGTTGCCTTGGCGGCCGAAGCAGACCCGCGCGTTCGCCGAGTATTTCGATCAAGTTGGAGTACTTGGGCCGGTTCTCGAGCCTTCTGAGGCACGTCGGGCTATCGTGCGGAGTGAGTCGGCACTTCGAAAGTGGATGCGCCTCATGGAGTGTGCAAACGGCCTTCGTCTCTGGTATGGCAAGGATAAGAATAGGTTGTCGCGTAGCTTTCGGTTGCTTCACTACTATCGCTCGCCTTACTCAACGGCACCAATAGAGCCACGGTTTCTACTTCCCGGCCTCGACCCAAGCGACGGCCGGCGCCATGCCTATCTCGACCGTCGGCGGGCACTTGAATCGCCGCCGGTCGCGACGGTTCATGTCGACGATAACCCAGTGACACCTCTTAACTTTCTCGACCATGGAGATCCAGTTCACGAGACTTTGCTGACAGAGTGGGCGAAAATAGGAAAAGCCGGTTCACCGTACTTGGAAGTGCTTCTTCCTGAGGGTCATCCGCTTACAGATGAAGCACAACGTGGGGTCTATCTCGTTGCGATTTTGAGTTGGGTTCCGGGAGATCTCCACCTACCCGAACCCGACCGGTCAGTTGTGCTTCAGCGCTTGGAGGAAGCAAAAATACGCCAAGAGCGGAAGCCCATCTTAGATGCGATCAAGCTTATGGAGGAAGATCTACGTGCAGACCGCTTCTGGCTAAATAGCGTGCTTACGCCTCGCCTGGATGTCATGGCTGCTCGATACGCCGATGGCGGCTGGACTCTGGTAGAGCAAAGTATCGCGGATGCTCTCTTGACCCCATGGAGTCTGACGGTGAAGGGCAAAGACCGGGCTCTCGCCAAAGGGGCGACTACTGAGTTGACCGCCGAACTTAGGGCAGCGAAGGGCGCTGGCGTCGGGCTGTTACGTCAAGAGCATTCTGACCGGCATCGACGCTCTCTTGGGGAACGGATCGATCTCCAAGAAAGAATTGCAAGCCGACGCTATCTGATCGAGTCTGAGGCAACAGATATGATTTCGTGGAGACAGGCTCAACTTGATGACGCCATCGCTCAAAATCTAGAGACGAGCGAACGAGGATTCGCACGAAGCCGCTTCCGCACGATACGCAACGCGCGCGACATGGCAGCGCATGCGCGCGAGGTGCGACTTGCCCGCCTCGCCGGTTTGACTGAGGGACTGAGACAACCCGAGTTCAGCCAGTACAAACTGGTTATGCTGACGATCGTATAACAGCTTAGTTTTGCAAGCCACGCCATTTCTCGAAGCGCAGGTATGCTGTTTCGCTCACCTGCCAAGTCCAGGGCCTTTGACCCGGTCCACCGAGAAGACGCATCGCGCGAACGAATTGCATTGGAACAGGATGTTCGAAGGTAAGGATACCGTTTCGCCAGTTTGAATACTCGGGCATTCCAGTCACGATGCCCCGCGCCAGCAGCGCCCAAGCCCACTCGTCCCAGTTGTACAGATCCAAGGCTCTCGTTGTAGCCCCCTCCACCTTGGCGAGGACAGGGTGCCATTCATTGGGATTGCGGCCGGGCCGAACTCCACACCATGTGCCGTCTGGAACTGTCGAAGCCCACCGGCCTGAGACCCTTGGAGCGTTGTGCCGGCCGAAAAACCCTGTTGCGGTGGGTGAACCGACCACTGCACGCAACGTGATGGGGTCGAGCGGATTCCCGTCCTGGGTAAGCGCATCGGTCAAGCAGCGCCAGAATTCTCTGATTGTGCTGCCTGTGTGGCTACCCACGCGTCGCGCAAGATGTGAGTGGAAATCCGCAGGTCCAATCCACTCGGAAAAGGACATCGCGTTGATGGCAACTGGTACCGGCGACGTGAATCGCGCATAGAGAGAACTGTTAGACTGGGTCAGCAATTGGTCATCAACCCTTCCCAGCACTATAAAGGCTTCGTCGCTAAGGCTGACGACTGACGGGGTTGACAAAAGCAGACTATCCTTTGAGTCGAGGCGAGCACGGGTAACGTCGCCAATGTCGATTAGCGCGTCGATCACGTCCTTGACGCAATCGCGCAGTTGTTCCTCTTCAAAGCCGGCGGCGAGAAACTGCCGATGCAAATACGTAGTAACGCGAGCGCGCGCCGGAGAACGCCACGATTGAATGCAAGCGCGCGCCGCTGCGGCTACCGAACCCACCGCTGGCGCGCCCGCAGAGTCAGTTTCAAAGCCAAGGCGTTGGCGTAGCGTGTTTGGATCGAGATTTTCAAGCATCGGTTCGGCTCACTGCATCAGCTCGTTCGAGGACTGATCTTATGCGTTCGTCATGGGTGACGAGAATGAGGACATGGCGAGCTCTGCTACATGCAACATACAGATCCGCAGACGTAAAGCCCGCGCCGAGCGCAGCCAGATCGTAGACAATGACGACGTCGGCTTCGAGCCCCTTGAACGACCGTGCGGTCGTGCAAAGCACGCCCTTGCCGGTTCGCCACTCGGCCGCCGATGTAACAATGCTCGTGCCACCGACCTCGTTCAACGCCTTGAGGCTTCCTCGCTCTTTAGCGGCGGGGCCGATGATAACGATCTGATGTGGTGCCAGTTTCTCGACTTCGAGCAATCGACGAAGTTCATTCGAGACAAGGCCTGCCTGTTGAGTCGGCGCGGTCGCGCGGAGCATGCGTACATCGATGCCAACAGGCGCGCCGGCCGGGGACAGCGTCTCGATGGGCACGAGATTAGCGCTAAGCCGGGCGATCCGCTTGGTATTGCGGCAATTGACATTGAGTGCATATCGGGCGGGAAACTCAAACGGTGGTGGACTGGCAGTCGTTCGCAGGCTCTGCGCTAGATCCATGAAGACGCAAATTAAACCATCCTCACCGTCTTTAATGAGGGGGAACAGTGCGTACCACCAAAGGTCGGCAAAGTCTTGGGCCTCGTCGACAACAAGAGCACCGTAACGCGGTTCATCGATCGCAAAGAGGCTCGCAACGGCGCGCTCGAGAATCGAGGCTGCATCCTCGTCCCAGAATTGACGGGCTTTGGCTATGTCAGCAGGAACGTCGAATGGCAATCCCACCTCCTTCGACAGTTCGGCAGCAAGTGAATGGAAGCTATACACGTCAACGAGTTTCGCCATTTCGGCACGGCTCGGGTCGGCGGCAAGTTGCTCGCGCAACCATTGAGCCAGTTCCTTGTTGTAGCAGACAAACAGACACCTGATGCCTTGGCGTGCGAATGCTAAAGCGCGCTCCATCGCCAGTAGTGTCTTACCTGAGCCGGCAACTCCTTCGACCAGCAGTCGCCTATTCGCGAATAAGCCGTGGAACGCGAGTGCCTGGTTGTCGGTTAGTTCGAGCAATTTCTCACGACCGGTTTCGATCTGAGGCGATAGCGGACGCACGATCTGGAAGCGCGGCAGCAAAACGTCAAGCATCTCGATGAAATCGGCACGCTCAAGCTTGCCAGCCTTCCCCGGAAAGGCAGTGAACGCTTTTTCGATCATCCGCTCAAATTCGGGCATACGGTCGACGTCGATGAGGATTTGTTCGGCGACGTCGAGTGGTAAGAGTCCTTTAGCCCGTCCATGCGGAAAGACGACGGCGTAAGAATAGACATATTTGCTGGCCGGGATACGGCCGCCGGTGCGCTCCTCCACGGCTTTTGTTAGCGCATGCATATTGCGCCTTGCCTGATCGAATGGATTGGTGATCCTGCGTTCGCCTTTGATCAACTTGCGGAACCACTGATGGCCGCGGGCGAACATCTCCTCACCGCCCTTGACTTCGAGAACGAGCAGGCCATATTCCGGATGGAATATGACGAAATCCGCCTCCCCCTCTCGCAGCGGCGCATCTATCGAATCCCTGTCCGGGCGCAGCCAAGGAAGTGAATGAACTACGCGATACGTATCGGGAAGTTGATCGCGCAGGGCGATATAGACATCACGTTCCGAACCGTGAAGGATCTGGTCCGGTGTCACATCTGGGATCATGATCGCCATCGTCAGTTATCCATAGGCCGATAAAACGCACCGAGAAACTCAACTGCATCCTTGTCGACCAGTTCGGCACGTGCAGTTGGTCGCAAAGAGGCGTACACGATGCGATAACGATCTATGCCATTCTCCTTGACGTTCGCGTTCACCCTACCAAAGGTAACCTGACTACCGGATGATTGGAACGCCTTGCCGTCAGTTCTTCGCATCAACATGGGAGCTTTACTTTGTGCCTCTTCCAGACGAGTGAACATATGCCATGTCCCCTTGGTGAAAGGATGTCCAACCGCCGACTTCGCGAATTCCATGGTTTCAACGTCCAACCGGACGATAAAACTGCCATTTGGCGCATCCGGAATGTCTGCAAACTCGGTGGCAACTGGCAAGTCACGACCTGCCCCCTCGAGATCGGCTAACGCGCGATAAACCGGTACGCCTGCGTCTGCAAGACTAAAAGGTACATTGCCACCGTCGTCGGCCGCACCAGTATCAAGCGCTCGGAGGACGGCCGCGGGTAGCGCGCGGTCCACAAGCAACTGGTCGAGATAGCGGTCGGTGGCCTTGCCACCCCGTGCGAACGCTCGTTTCGAGCCTGGTTGCTCCCGGATGAGAGGATGACTGATGACCAGCGTGCGCCCTCCATACTCCGGCAAAGTCAGTATGCCGTCCGCCCCACGCACAACATTCTTACTAGCATCAACGAGGTCGGTCTCTAGCATATCCAGGAGCCGGTCCTCCACATGCTCCGGAACCCAAGGTCTCTCACCATAGAGAATGTGCCGCAGGAATGTCGCGCCAAGGTGTCGGTCCAGATCGGCATGGTCCCAGCGGTTCTTGTGCGATCGCAAACAGGCATAGCAGGAGGCTGAGCACTGGCAGCTTTCAAGAAGTGTTAATGCTCGAGTCAGTAACGCCTCGGGATCACGTGCTGCCGACCGGACGAACCCGGCGCCGCCCGGTGCCGTATCGTAGAGAAACACCTCAACCTCACTACCGCGGGCCCCGCCCTCGTTGAGTGCCGGGCGATGGCCGCCTCCGATATCTGCCGCGTCAATGTCCAGAAGGTCAGCCGCCGCAATGCTTAGCGCTTCGGCAATCGTCGTTAGCACGATTCGGCCCGCGGTCGAACCGGCGGGCACCTGAAGTTCCGGCGACAGGCGGAATGAAAATAGTGCGATGTCAGTTAGGAAATCGTGACCGAGTACGATGGCTCTTCTGTAGCCAGTACACATTTCTGGCTGCTTCCCATAGTTAGGATAGGGGCGTCGGTGCTGCGGCTTCGTTAGTTGTCCCTCGGCCCAGCCGGTCGGTTCCGTCCTCCCGCAAGCCGGACAGTAGTTGAACCCGGTCTCTACACTTCCGGCTTTGCGAACACCGAGGTTCGTCACCATCAATGCCTGCTTGGATGCCCAGGCTGCGAACCCGCTACCGTCAGCGCGCTCGAGTTTCCCCAATTCTTGGTCCTGTTCGAATTGAGGCGCACTGAGTTTGGCGCGCGTCGGACGCGTCGAAAGTGGTGTTTCGGCACCGGGTAACTCAGCCGGCTCATCATAAGGGTGGGCGAATCCAACCGGCACGACCCAACTCTCTGCGGGTCCCATGCCAGCTCTCTTCTTGCACGCTGGACAGTCCTCAGTATCACCTCGGCGATGCGTGGCGTCGGGTTCCTCGAGCTTTGCGTAGCCACAGCGGCTACATTCATAGTAGAGCTTCTGGGCACGAAAAGCGTTTATCCGGTCCTTCTGAAATGGTGAGTAAATGGCCATCGAACGGAATTTGCGGCCATCGACCCAGACTTCTCGTCCGGGCGCATATTGGCTCAACGCCTGGGTTAAACCGGACTGCGGGGAATAACTGACCTCAGCTCGATAGTGGGTGCTGGATGGATCGAATACTGTGAAGGAAACGACATCGGTAGGAAATGCATAGCGGGGCAGTACCGCCTTGGTGAATAGTTGGTCTAACAGGTTCTGTGGTTGCAACGGAGCTTCGGGATTCGCGTCCGCGTTCTGGTGTGCTTTTTCGACGGTGCTGTCAGAAGGAACTCCAGCCATGTCCTCATCGTCATCATAGTCTTGGTCCCCATAGTCAATGACCGGCCCTTCTTCATCAACCACGACAGGGTTCGCGGTTACGATTTCGACCGCTTTCTCGCCCGCACCTACTGTCTCGAGCGCTTGCAGAAGTTCTTGCGGCAGGTCCGAGAAAAAATATTCTGGGTCATCTTCGGCTGCCTCCGACGGGATAACGTCGCGGAGAGCAGCGTCCACGAACTCGGCGTTGGCCGCAAGCCACGCCTTTAAGCCTGCGAACGTAAAGCCATCAGGGTCCGGGCGTCGGAACTCTGCAAGTTTGCCAAGCGATTCAAAGATGTTTGACGCTTGGACGTCACGATCGGCGACCGGCATTTCGATCCGCTCTTGCTGGAATAGCGACAGCATAAGAGCGAATGCATGACGCCGTACGATCTCTCGATTGTCGAGATTTAGAACTGGATCAGGGACGGGCCCACCGACCATCGCCTGGGGGGAGGCGAAAAAGCGCTGGTCGTGGCTATCGGAGCCGGCAAACGTAACTACCGTCGAAAGGGACGAACCTCGACGCCCGGCACGCCCAGCTCGCTGCTGATAGTTGGCGCGCCCTGGGGGAACGTTTCGCAGCGCGACGGCCGTGAGGCTACCGATGTCGATGCCCACTTCCATCGTTGTCGTACAACTGAGCACGTCGACCGCACCAGCACGCTCGCCGCGAGGTCCTGGAACGTCGAGGTCTTGAAAGCGCAACTCGTACCACTCGGCTCTTGAGAAGGCCTGATCTTGACCCGCATCGTTCAACTGTGCCGTATGTTCTTCGGCGACGAAGGGATAAGGCACATAGCCACGATTGCTCTCCGTCTCAAGTCGTTCAACGAGTTTGCGATACAGGTATTTTCGCGTACGGAATACCGTGTCTTTACGCGGATCGAGCGAATTGGTGTCTTTCCCGCATTGCACGCAAGTCACGCCCATCAACAGATTCTGCGGCTGTGCCAGCGTGCAATGACTGCAGCGACGCCACTTGATCTCTTGCTCGGTTCGCAGCCGAACCTTGGCAGCGCTCACAAAGAAGCCTTCAGCATTATGGTTCTGTGCGAACGTGTTGGTTAGAAAATCGATCCAACTTGCATCAGGTGTTGCATTCTTGCCGAATTGCGCGCGATGCCACTTTGCGCCGAAGAGCTTTTCGAACACGCCGGTTTGACGGCCGTTGGTCCTTTTGAGCTGTGGACCTTCACGCGAATCAATCCACTCGCTCGGCGTGCCTTCCAGCATAACTGACCCGTCGGCAAGCGACAATGTCGTCCATAGATCAAGCAGCGCGAGGCGCTTCTCTTCGTCGGTTCCTTCGCCGCATGGTGGAACGTCCAAAGCATTGAGACGCTTAAGCTGATTGTCGGTCAGGAGTGCCTGCGGAGCAGCAAGTGCTAGCGACAACAATCCGGTGTGCCGGTTCGACAACACGCGCGCCAGTGGGGCTCGCACCGACTTTACGTGAGTCTTGTTTAGAGTCACGGCCAAGTCTCGAAATTCAGCATAATTTCCATCATCCTTTACGAAATTGCGCACCTTACGCAGATCGCGAGCAAATTCGCCATGCTCCGAGCCAGGAAGACGGAAGTTCACGTCGAACTGGGCGCACGCATACAGGATTGCCGGATAGGCATACCCAAGAGCGACGGGTTCGCCGAAACGTTGTTCCAGCATCTTCAGTCCGGCGAGGAGAAGGGGGCGTATGCTGTCCTGAAGAGAGAAGTCCTTGAGTTTTCCCGATAGCCTGGAAGCTGCTTGACGGCCATCAGAAAATATCAGCGATTTGCGCCCTTTAAGCGGCGAAGTGGCTTCCGGACGCGCGGGCTGGTCTAGCAGTTGCACGCTAATCAGTTCCTGAAACGGTTCATCGCCCTTGGTCTGGTGATTCATTATCTGCGAACCATTTCCTTCGCAGTGAGGGCATTTTTCGAAATGCCCTGGTTCCACATCTTTCGCCGGACGTGGGAGCCAGATTTGGCGAGCACTTTGAGATTGCGTACCCACACGCCCGGTTAGAGGATCCAGGAAAGCCGTTGTGCAATATCTATCGGCATCGATGCCCGGATCTTGCAAGAGGATCTGTACCGGTCGGACGACGCCATCAACATCTTCGAGGTCGCCAACATCTTCAGCCCATAGAAAATCAGGGTGGTTGGGGTTCAGTGCATAGGCCTGGAAATACGCTACTCCGCAATCGCGACATGTATGTACTTCAAATACCCGCGCACGACATCCACATTCCCGAGTCGATTGCGGATAGAGCATGCCAGTAGGACCAGGCTGGCTACCCGCTGGCAACTTCGCGCAAGCATCGTCGGCACAGCCCCACAGACCGGGAAGGCCGCGAAAGAACGCATGGACTCGCGCAGCGAGCAAGGGCTGACCATCCGGTTCCGTCTTCGCATAGGACGTAAGTTCGAGCAGAACATCCGTCGCCGTTCCGCGGAGATCCGCCGGAATGTCATGCTGGAAGAGCAACGTGCCAATCTCACCGATTGCGATCGGTGCACGAGGATTCGAAGTAGTTTCATCTTCCCCGGAAACCGCACCGCTTGTAAGGTTCACGAGCCTTCCAACCACGGGGAGTTCCTTCAGGGCCGCATGGACCGCGCGCTGCAGACCGTCACGGATAACCTTTTGTTGACCATCCGTGACTGTCAAATCGGGCTTGTCGGCAGAGCGCCCAGCACTGATCCCGTCTTCGGCGGTGATCTCAGTAATCAACAGGAAGGAGGATCTTGTTTCGATCTGACCATGTGGAGGTACAGAAGCGTTTTCCTCGACCGGATCTAGCTTAGCGTCGAAGCCTTTAAGATTTACAGTTGCAGTTTTTGAAACGGTAGATGAGAGAGTGAACTTTTGGTCAGTCAGACTCTGGTGCCGGAAAGCTAGCAGCGGCCGAAGGGCATTTATTCGATGGGTGGCATCGACGTCCTTGAGTCTCGTGACTTGGCACGCTGCGAGTGCAGAAGCAAGAGCAAAATCCCCGGCCCCCGACGGACCTCGGGCGTGCTTGTTTCCTCGCAGGACTTCGATTTTGTCCGGTTCGCGACCGACAAGGTCACTAATGAAATGCCGCGCAGCATCGCCGTCGGCGAAGGACGCGCTAGTAGCAATCACCTGCATACGTTCGGGGGCGAGTCCGAGCCTATTGCGCAGGCGGCGAATTAGGAGCGCCACTTCGGTGCCGCTCGCTCCTCTGTAGAGATGTGCCTCGTCAAGCACGAAAAGCAGTCGCTCGTTGGGATGACTATCGAAGTAAGCCTTGGTGCGTTCGAAGATGGGACGCTCGATTGGCCTCAAAAGCATGTACTCGAGCATCGAGTAGTTCGTAATGAGCAGGTCGGGCGGCTGATCCTGTACCTCATGCCGCAGCAAGAGTTCTGGATCCTCAGGGCGCTCGATTGCGCGTTGAAACCGTTGGTCGGGACCGAGCCAGCGTTTGCCGCTACCAAGCCATTCCGTCATGCCATTCTCGAGTCCGTCGTGACTCGGTTTAGCCGGCCAGCGGCCGAGCGAGCGCAGCGCTTGTATTTGCGCCTCAACGGTCTCGTCGGTTTGCGCCCCTCGTTCGAGATCTCGATAAAAGTTGAGGCTCTTAAGGCGCTGCTTATTGCGCTCTTCCGTTCTTTGTCCAGGGTAGAGAGTGCGCCCGGTGTATCGGGCGAATTTCGCGGGTCTTCCCGCCTGCTCGGTGAACCATTGGCGTACTGACGGTGCCCCGAAGAGTTTTCGGAGGCGCCCCAACTGATCATTTACCAGCGCGTTCATGGGATACAGGATGATCGAACGAACCGCGCGCTCGGCAAATTGACTGGGTTTGCTCGCGGCTTCGTTCGCCAACTTCATCAGAATCGGCAAGAGAAATGTTTCGGTCTTGCCGGATCCCGTCCCGGTAGTCGCCAATAGGCATCGACCGATTGGGTCCCCGATAATCTCAAGAGCGTCCGCCTGGTGATCATAGGGCGGGTCAAAAACCAGTCTTCCCCCCTCCGCCGTGCCGAGGTAACTCAGAAAGTCGCGGGCCTGCTGCGGTATCGCGAGGTTTGCAAACTTCCTTCTTCCTTGATAGAGCGGCGTGCTCTCCACATAAGCTTCCTGCCAAATCGTGCCTTGATGGTCGAGAATGGCGCGGCGAAAATCAACAAGGCTCGGATTTGAGATGTGGTACGTCGCCTCAATGTAATCGCTCAACGCGCGACGAAGATTTTCTAATTCGCTAAACATTTGGCCCTCGGATGCGAGCAGCGGCTCGCGGTATCCGCAACTGGCTGCAGGTGGCAATCGCACTTTCGATATGGATTTCAGCCTACTGCGCCCGTGGCGTTCTATTTGATTTTTGCTGTCACCTAACCCCGTACATCGGACTCTGAACACCGATCGGCGACGTAAGGCGCTGCGCGGGCGGCCAAGAGTTCCGGCGGAACATCTTACAACTTCTTGCGTGCGTTCACTCCCACGGCGCATCGGTTGGTATACGGCAGAAAGCTTTGGGAACTTTAGGGTATCGCTAAATGCGAGACTCGGCGCGAACTGCAATGCGATTCAACGTCGGTGCCTTCAATACAAACTAATGTACAAGTTTTGCTACACAGTGATGCGGTGGGACGCAATGGACTGCTTTCTCAGCGGAACACCCGAATCGTCTGCTGCTGATGACCCCCAACGTAGCCTCGTCTACGAGCGTTCGACGGGCACGCTTTTCTGCTAATGTAGGTCAACACGATTTTGGCGCGTTCGTGGCGAAAGGTGATCTCGATGACTGACAAAAGCGATGCGGAGAAATCTAGGCAGGCGGGTCGTATTCCTGGACTCGTTGCGTACGCGACCGCGATTTTCGGCCATACTATTAAGGCCGAGCGATGGTTGCGTGAACCCCAGCAGCGATTTGCGGGACGCACGGCCTTCGAAGTAGCAAGGACAGAACATGGCGCGCAGATTGTTGAAGAGGCGCTTGTTCAACTCGACGAGGGGTATTTCACTTGAAGCGATCTGATCGAGGGGTATTTCACTTGAAGCGATCTGATCCTGATAGAGGTGTCGCTGCAGACATGCGTGCTGAGGCGATTGCCAGAAGGCTGATCCTTGCAGTTGAGGGCCTGTTGCTTGAGTTCGCGGAGTTTCGTGCGGGATCGGGCTTGAGTCGGCAGGCCATTCACCAGCAACTCGAATCCGGCGCCCTGTTTACTGTGGATGGTCCGAAGGGGATCGGCGATTACCCCGCATTTTTCGCTGACACAAAGTATGACCAGGCTGCGGTTCGCGCTATCGCCCGCGAACTCAAAGGTTGTCAGGTGGCAGCAAATGGATATTTTTTACGAGCCCCCGGCTGTCGCTGGATGGACTGACGCCGTTGGAGGTAATTAGCGGGGCGATGGGCAAGCGCCGTGATGGTGACCGGACCGGAGGCGCGAGCGTCGAGTTGTCGGCGGTGCTTCGAGCGCCTGCCGGCTACGTTGAGGAATGAGGATGTGTTTTCCGAGTTCAGCACTTGCATCAGAGGTGAGTATTTACAGGATTCGACAGTTGCAACCGTTGATGCGCGTGGCTTTGTGGAACTCCCCGCGTCCCCATGGCTAGGCCAGAACAACTCCCCTTCGTTGCCCTACGCTGACCCGGTACTCCCCTTATGATGCTTTGCCTGCGGCGTGGCTCGCTAGCGCTGGCCCCGCATTAAGACAAAAAACCTTCTGGACTTCGACGACAAAGTCGCCAGTCAAGTACTGAAGTCGGAAAGCCGCACGACCGTTGCTGGCAAGGTCACGTGCGATGGAAATCGGACCGACAGCCAGCCTAGCTGCGCGCGGCAGAGTTCGAGCGGCACATCGTGCAGGTACACCACATAGCCCCATTCGCGCTCAACAAACGGCACCCCGCCTCCAGCCCGACCTGGAGCGCATGCGGCCGGGTGGCGTCGGTAAGCGGCGCTCCGGCTGCCGCCATGCTAGCGCGCAACGCGGCGAGGTGTGGCGCGGTGGTGTCGCCTTCCACTCCTCTGGCCCACGCTCGTCCATGAGCGCCGCATCGAGTGTGGCCGTCATCCAGTCAGCGAACGCCTCCCGGCTCTGCCATTTGTAGGCGAGCTTGCCCCTTGTATCGCGCCGCACCACGCGCGCCGGTGAGTTCCAATCGGTCCAGTCGTGGTGCGCGAGTAGCCTGCGCGGCAGCAACTGGTCGCGAAACTTGTAGGGCGCATCGCTTGCGTAAAGCACCTTTTCGCTGTCGACCTCATGCGACGGCACGCCTGCAATGATGCCGACGATGAACGCGTGATGTCTGTCCTCGATTGCCACGTCGCGTATGCCTTAATAGTGCGGAAAGCGCCCCTGCAGCCAGTCCGACCAGTCCCACGCATAGGCGCACTCTCCCTCACCGTCGATGGTGGGGCAACCCGAGCCGTGCAACGCGGCCCGAAACTCGTCCTGCCAAGGCTGGGGCACTTCGAGCAGCCGGATGTAATACGGCCTGCCATCGCGCAATTGCACTGGCACCGCCTGCAGTTGCGCGGTGCGCTCGTCACGGGCGGACAGCTGGCGCATGCGACGGCGAATCGCAATCTGATCGCCTGTCGGCACGCCGTTCTCTTCATCGTCATGCAGGCGCAGCATGGCCACCTCGCCATCCCGAACGCCTGCCTCATGCATGAGCTCGGCCAGTTCGCACGGATCGTGCGCTTCGAGCTGCCGGCCACCGTCGAGCGTGGCCACCAGCATGCAGCGCCCGAGGTCCCCGGTAACACGTGCACGCGGCCAGTTCGCACCCGCAACCAGCTCGAGCGGCACGTCGAAGTCCGGCGATGCGCTGACCTGTCCCGCAAGCGCGCCAAAGCATCTCATCCTTGGCGCCTGTTGCTGGTCGCCGCGGCCTTCGTCCATGAAGCCGGGCGAGCCGCCGATCCATTCCCCCTTGATGTGCTGGCCGACCGCTTCATGCATACCGTCCGTCGAGACGGCCTGTTCCCGCTTGTGGATGATGCCCTTCAGTTCCTTGACCATATGTTTGCTCCTGTAGCGCTGCCGAGGGACGGATCCAGCTTCAAATGCCAATGCCGCGACCAAGGCGCATGAGCAGATCGCGCACCCGGTCATAACCACTTTGCGTCGAAAGTGCATCCAGTGGCCGACCACCATTCAACAGGCCGACGACCGGTCTCTTTGCAGGGATCGGGCCGGTTCGTCCTCGTCCATCGCGTAACGGTTCGCCCGGGCGTCCACCAGCGCATGATGTCGGCCGCCATGCGCGCGGTAATACGCCTCTGAGCGGTGCCGGTCGAGCAGCCCCGCGACGTTGAGCGCCTGCCACCCTTCAGGCGGCCCGTCGAGCAGATCGCACAGCAATTCCCAGTCGCCGCCATAGTCGAAGCACAGCAGCCGCTCGGGCTCGCCGTCGAACCCGGCCAGCCATTCGATGAGTGCGGCCCGTAGCGTGTCGCGTATAAAGACGCGCTCCGGATGCTGGCCCAGCTGGGACAGCACAGCTGCGCGCGTAAACTCGCTGCAGCTGGCCCGATCGTAGTCCGACCGCTCGCCGTAGAACTCGCGCCCGTCGTCCGCCACGAGCGCGATGCTCACCAGATCGCAGTCGATGAAATCGGTAAATTCCGTGTCGACGAACACGCGCATGCGTTGTCTCAGTGCAGGCTGTCGAGCTCCGAAGGCGGCACAGGCAAGGGCTGCACGTCGGACAGCGCCTGTTCCAGCACGCGGCCGGACCACTGCAAAAACCCTGTTAAAAGGTCGTTTTCGATGCGCAGCTCACCGGCTTCATCAGGTGCGAACAGCGGATCGTCCAGCCGCTCGGGCTGCGCGGCCAGCCACTCGATCAACGGGCCGCACCATTCCAGCGGAATGTCGCGCTGATAGCGGAACGACGCCGACGCCCCTGCCACGATCGGCACGCCCCGCTGCAGTCCACCCTTGAACGAGCGCTGCAACGTCAACCCGGCGGGCAACTGGCGTGCGATGTCGGGCTGACGGCAGGCGAGTTCGCCCATGCGCAGATCCGCGAGACACCGCAGGCTGCGCCGCCATTCCAGCTCTGCCTCACGCGTGACGCCCCGTGCGCGCTGCAGCTCGATGGCCGCCGTGCCGAGCGTCGCCGCTGTCCAGTCGACGAACGCGGCCCAGCTCGCCCCGGTGTACGCGAGCCCTTCCCCGTCCGACCGCAGGCGCACGGCGCACTCTGGCACATCGACAAGCATCCGGCCGCGCGCCGAGATCCACTCGGGCAGCAGATGATCGCGGAACTCATACGGCGCATCCATGAAGGAAAGCAGCTTTTCGCCGTCCTGCTCGATCGCGGGAATGCCGGCGATGATGCCGAAAAGGAGCGCGTGGAGTTTGTCTTGAATGGCCATTGTCCTCAGCGGTTTTCCAGTCCGTTGATTCTGAACGACTCTCTACCAGATAGCCGGTAGCCCAAATGCGGGGCAGCCAGTCACCAGTTGCCTCTCTCATCCGGCACGTCCGTTGTGATCCTGTCGTGATCCGATAGCCAGCTGGCCAGCTGCGCGGCCTCGCGCGCGCCGAAACCATCCTCACACAACAGGAGGTTTGGCAGGCCCGCCGGGTACAGCGTGGCGTCGTCGTCGACGGCGAGCCATGGGCCACTGCCCGGACGCGTCTGCAGATAGCCCAGAATTTCGCGATGCCGGCTGCCGGCGAGATCCACCGCGCTGTGCAGGGGCAGTACGGGCGTCACGTCTAGCACCCGCTCCGCCAGATCGGGCGAGAACCGCGCGCGCAGCTGGGCCAGCGTCTGATGCTCGCGCTGCGAGCTGGTGATGACGATCGACGCGCGAGGGGCGCCGCGCATGACGGCCTCAAGGCGCGGCAGGTCGCAAAAGGCGCGCGTGTGACGGTCGCGAAACGGATGCAGCACGCCGTCGAAATCGAGAAACACGAGCGGCGTATTGGCCCGTTCCAGCCGGTTGAGGCGGAAATTCAGTGCGATCTTGTCGCCCGTGGGCGGGGCACTGTCGCCCACACCCTCCTGCCAGTGGCAGGGCATCGCCACCTCGCCGTGCCGCACACCCGCCGCAAACAGCCAGTCAGCCAGCCTGCGCGGGTCCGGCTCTTCCAGCGTGGCACCCGTTGCGAGTACGGTTCCCACCAGCAGGTCACGCTCGTAGTCGTACACAACGCGTGCGCAGATCATCGATCCTCCTTTGCCAGCATCACCGGAATCGCGGCGAGATCGAGCACCGTGAGATTGCCGAACCAGCGGAAAACCGCACCTGTATCGATGTTGATCACGTTGCCCCGCACGCGGACCTCACGAAGCGGGGTGTGCCCGACCACCACGGCGCACACGCCCCCCATTTCCGCCGTGACATGCTGACCCTGCCAGCGGTCGCGGTCGCACAACACGATTTCGCGCAGCCTGCTGGAGCGTCGCGTGCGCAGGGCAGACACCGCATCCGGCCAGTGCGTATCGCTCCGTAGCCCTGTATAGAAGCGCAGGCCGCCGAATTTTTCTTTGACCTGTTGCGCGACAACCTGCGGACCACCATTTGACGTTTCCGCTTGCAGGCTCCGGCACAGCGCGTCGAGCAGATCGAACCAGCCAGCGGCCACAGCGAGTATCGGCCGGCGCGCGAAGATCAATGGATAACCGGTGTACAGCCGATCGGCTAATTCCGGGCTCAAGGGATGTCCTCCTTGATGTTGATTAAGAGCGCCGCGCGCACCGCTGCTTCGACGCGCTGGACCGCCTGTTTTGCGTGAGCACTGGAAACGCAGCTAGCAGCTCGGGCGAGAGCCGGCCATATCGCGCCACGTCCTCGATGAAACGGTCGATGCAAACGTTGGGGCCTCCAATCACGATCTTGATCCATAGACGGACCTGTGCCCATTGGCGTGCCGTAGGCATAGTGTTCATGTCGTCCGGTCCAGTCAATCACACAGTTCCAATCCCATGCTGCTACAACTGGCGGGCGCCTCCGCATTGACCACTGCCAAAGTACCGCGAGCGCCCGGAGTTTGCAGCCAAGTTTGGCGCATCAAACAGTGAGTAGGTGCAACGTGCCGTCGCGAGGGCGAGCCACCTCTTCGTCCGATACTGCCAAGCGGGAGGTGCAACGCGAAATGACTACTGCACGGCAGGCGGCGGTTTCAGGAGTGTTCATCCGAGAAATTCAAGCGAAGAGCCGCCAGGCCTGCCGATAGCCTTGGCAAATTCAGCCGCCTCTTCAGCAGAACATTGAATCTGTATCGCCATCCATGCGCCGACGATGAGCGTGCCATCGTGTCGGAAGTATTCCGCTTCGATTTTCTCTTTGGTTTGCATCCGCGCAGTTAGCCCCGAGTCGTTGCATCGGATACTGAGCGAATCCGTTACGCTGTCCAACTCAACCTCTGCTCCATGGCCCAAGGCCATGCGGACCGAGTACCGATTAGCCTTGCTCTTTCGCTCTTTGCCCATGCTTATCCCCTCGACGCGCGACCGTGAAAACACAGCACGATGTTGAGATATTGTGACTCAAAAGCTACCAAAGGAAAAGCGTGCAATTCTGCAGGATCTCCGTACCTCTGCCGGCTTTCCGGTGTACTAGTTACTGCGAGCCCTGTCGACGCACGGACTTTCTTGTCAAGTCCCGAGGATCATGTTCATAGAATTGGAGCACGTCAGCATCTCTGCACAGAGGTGCGCCTTACAGAAATGAGCGTCGGTCGGAAACAATGCAGACACTCGCCTGAGCCGCACTGTTTTCCCAAAGCTCTGCAGCAATGGGAACCGTCAAATGATGTCCAAGCTTCTGACTTGCCAGAGTGAAGCCGTAAAGCTTTCCCAAGGATGCTGCCGCAACATACCTCGGGGACGGCAGCAACGTCTACACGCTTGGCTGGAAGTTAAGCAGCCGAAGGCTTGATACATAAAGGGATTTTCAGGGCCACAAGCGCTTGATTCGCGCAGCCGCGCCGATTTCGGCGATGCTAAAGGCGACGCGCGCAACCGCGCTTCGCGTCCAACGTTGTGTCGGATCAGAATTCTGGAGAATCCGCGAAAAGCTCGGAAACCGGGACGTTGAGTGCCTCAGCAAGTCGATCAACGATGTCAATCGACACGTTTCGCGCTTCGCGCTCGACGTGCGCAATGAACGAACGATCTACACCGCTAAGCTTCGACAAATCATATTGCGACAATTCACAGGCAGCCCGAAGCCGCCGGAGGTTCTCAGCAAGCAATGACCTGGCTGTCGGTCTTGGATGTTTTTGTGCAGTGCGCGACATTCGCAGAATACTGCGAGCATCCGCGCTCCACGTCAGTAGTCGTTAAGTCACAATTACCGATTGCGAGCGAAATTTCGATGTGTTGACGGCATCTTTCTTTGCAGTCAATCAGCACTTCGCAGTCTCGCCCTATCGATCGAGTCACCGATGACTGTCTTTTGAAAAGGACAATGATGGCAAGGTTGTGACTCAAAAACAACAGAATTCGAGCAATTTCTTACGATCGCTATCGGGATCCGCTTGACTTACCGGAAACACATACCCGCGGACTCTGGCAATAACATCAAGCGACAAACCCATCTCGTTTCATACCATCACGCGGAGCGGCGCCGACGTCGAGACTGATCGGTGATCGAATCGTCCGTAGAAGTGTTCCGCAACTTAGTCAGATGACTCAGTCGGAGGTGTGCGCAACGGAATGATTCTTTCCCCGGTCAACGCCGCGAGTTTCTTCTTTGTTTCAAACAGTTCGTTCAACAGGCATAGTTCGCGAGCCAAGGCTGCCTCGTAAGCTTGGCGATATTCCGTCGCCGTTTGCCTACTACGTCGGAGTTTCACCTTTTGGTCGCCAACCGGATTTTTCGCAGCGGATGCCGCTTGTTCAATATCCCGGATCAACGCTGTGAATATCGCCCTCGACCGCTTTATGCTACCTTTTCCGCGGCCAGCCTCAACCGATACCGCGTCATTCGAGATCTTGGTTCCCACGGGAACGATTTGTGGCCGCCCCTCGACGATACGTTCCAGCGCCATATAGTAGACGTCCAAATTCCTTCCGGATTCGCTCATTTCCGCTTCTTCCTCGATGCCTGAGCCAAGACCTTATCCCGTACGTTAGTCAATGTATCTAGATCCGCCTTCTCACTTTGATACGCAAAAGACGTAGGATCCAACGATGCAACCAACGCAGTCTGGGCACCTATAACACGCTCTAAACTCGGCAGTTGCCCCACAAGGTGTTGACATCCAGCGACGCAGTCGACATTTATCCATCGAATCGGTCGCTTATCGCACGGCTCCGGGTTAATGCACCCACCAAGACTCGTTTCCCTATAGGCCAACTCTCCTTTCTCAAACCGTTTGAGCGTCATTCCTCTATCGCTTAGCACCTCCCCGTCCTGCCCACGAAGGCGATGCTCGATCCAATTTCCGTGACCGCCGAACAAAACATTGTCACTATCTTCCACGTGCTTGAAATAACTTAAGGCGGAAGAAAGCGCTTGCGTAGCCTGCCACTCGGATGCAAAGTGTTCCTTGTTTTCACCGACGAAGTTCTTCGCAAAAACAGACCCCCGTGCATAATAGCGTGCCATTTCTTCGGTGAGATGCTGAAGCTGTCTGCGTAACGAGGGAAGCGAAACCAGTCCTGACCGTTGAGCATAGAGAGCCAAAGAACGGCGTAGTTGATGGGCCGTAAGAGTCCACGGCGAACCGATCCGAAACTTCGCTTCAGATCGCCATGCGCGATGCCAGTCGATTTGTTCGAGTTCTCGAATATCCTCTTCTTCGATCACTGGCTGCAAGGACCTTCGAACGGCGCTATCTCCACGTATCTTAATTCCACTTGCCCGCATGTCATTTTCGCGAAACTTGTCTCGCCACGGCGCCCCCGAAATACCTAGATGAACGGTCGACGCTAAAAGCGGAACATCTTCTAGTGGATAACCTGTCTTACCTGTAGTCCTCGCAAAAATCTCATGACATAGTGCCGATACTTTCTGCGCCAGCTTGATTGCCGTCGCACCATCGCTGTTTGTGACCCAACTTGCGCTCTTCGGCTTTCCACCATTAATTTTCGTCGTGTATCCTTTCACGATATAACCCACCTTGCCGAATCTCGATCGCTCTTCCAGACAGTTATATTTCAGATATGAGACTTCTCCGTCTCGCATGCCTGTGAATGCCACGATTGTCAAGCGAATTATCATAAAAATCCGTCGAATCCCGCCTGACAAACCTATCAGAGAGACATCCAGACCGACTTTCTGAAAATAGTCAGTCAAACCTGCGTCATTCAATAGCGCTTCCATCCTCGGTTCCTTCGGATAGTGTTCTGAGCCCGTCAATTTCTCACTAACCCCAACTGAGTGAGACCGTCTATGTTCGGCATGCAGGGAACACACGCGCGTCAGCGCTAAGTAACGATCCGCGATTTTTTGAAATTCCGACAATTCCGCACATAGTGTGCGAAGCACATGTGCGTAGATCCTTGTTGGAAGCGGTGGATGCTGTTTAAGCGATTTTTTGTAACCCTTCCAAATCAACATAATTGAGTTTAAGAATTTTGTTTTCGGAGTTGCATATCCAGTGATCTCACTGCCAATTTCATTTAACTTGACGCAGAGGCTAACCAAGACACCAACTGAATCCTCCACGACTATGCTGACAAAATTCGAAAGTAGTGCCTCACTAATTAATAGCTTTTTAATCGTCACACCGACTTCATCGCAGTAACTGGCCATGCTCCGAAGCAGCTGAAGAAATCTACTTATCCGCCTAAAGGCATACCGTTTTTCCCCAGACTGAAAAGTCAGCACATAAATGATCCAGTGCATTTCATTCACTAGATCCATGCGCTGCCCTGTCACCTCAGACGTATTCTTCCAAAATGTAAAATTGAGAACTTGACTCGTTCCTAATGCACTAGACGAAGTCCAGTCCCATTTGAGATCGCCATACCTACTGGCAACCATTCCGTCTGCTCGCCAACCGACAACATAATCATCTGGGGGAATAGACGGAGCCGAGCGCGGATGTCCCACATTGACTATAATGGGGTCCCGGTCCGTAACCCTAGCCCTAGCGCTCATACGATCATCTCCAAGTTAACTAGGATTTCGAATTTACTTGCCCAAAAAGGATCCAACTCTCCCGCCTCGACTTCTGCGGCTACTCTCGAGATCAAGCCTGGCGATATAGCGACGATTTCACAGAACAGATCTTCGATACGCTGCAGAATCGGGCCAAACAATCTGTCGAACTGTTCCTGACTGTCGGAAAGATGTGCAGTTTGCCGCACACAATACTGGTAACTAATCAATTTTCTAACATCGTGTTCATCGGCATGCACCCTATACTTGTCGCAGAATAAGCACCCTTCAAGAGAATGACAATCAGAATCGACAGGCGCATTTCCGATTTGCTTCGGCGTCCCATGTTGTGAACACACGCCAAGTTGGATCTCAATACCATTTTTTATGCTCCGATTACGATTTATCACTGTCTCACTAAGACGATCGAAGTAAGCGTCCATCTCAACCTCTTGATCGCTCTCTAGACCCTCTGAATATGATTTCAAAACAGTCCGCATCGAGGTTTGCAGAGCTTTCGCCGCCATTTCTGGACCGAAACTACGAAGTAACCAATCGCTCTTTGCTGCTCGAAATTTTCGTGCACCAAGTGTTTTCAAGTCTGGATCGACATTTATCAAAACCTTAAAAAAACTCCAAACCCATGTTCCCATAGTAGGTAGTTTTTGCAGTCGAAATTCGCACGATATTTTTCTGGCGTCGATCGGCCTTGAAATGAATAAATATTCAAAGTCCCTATTGCCAAGGAGATATTTCCTAAGTTTAATAAATTGCTTGAAAAGAGGCATAAATATCGCCTGTATTTCAAATGAAACAATCTTCCCTCCGGCCCTGAACTTAACGGTGCGAAAGCCTTGTCGCTCCACGGCTATTTCAAAGCTATCACTCCAGTACAACGAAGCCACACCTGACCAGTTCATCCCTGTGTGCGCAAGAAACAAAATCACAAAAGCGTTGTGGGCAGTAAACGCAGCATTGATCCGAAATACATTACGCGTTGTTTCGTTTGCGCTACGGATGGTCGAAGTTGCCACGGCTACTGCGCGTTCACGATCACTCGCTTGTGTGTACCGATGCTGCAACTCATGCGCTGTGAACACAGAGCCCCTCTGATAATCGAAGGCCCACATAGGCGTACCCAACGTCTCGCGCATTGCCAGTTGATATGGCGGCATACACCATTGGCGTGCGGGAAAGATCCACATTTTGTTATCGTGCGAATTGATCTGCTGAGGAACTGGTATCCCATAAGGGTAGCTATGCTGTTCGATGCAGAGCAACGACAGTCCGGCGAACAAGGCGTAACAAAGCGAAAGCACCCTTTCCATCTCTACCTCGGTGGGAGGCTGAGTTGATCGCTGAGCCGCTTTTGAATCTGGGATGAACCTGATCCCGTCCTTCAAATTATCTATGTCGAGCATCTCAGACAGCACCGTGAATGTGCCTGTCTGGTAATGTGCGGCCGTTCTTTGAGAAAGACTTCCTGCACTCACGCGCTCTTTCAGATTCTGAACGTAAGAATGGAAGGCCTTTTTAATGCTCGATCGATCTGTGAGCGCTGCCGGATACCCATTCGACTCGGCATAGATAAGAAAAAGCCGATAGCAATTCGCGAGGCTGCCTACCGTTGTCGGCCGCCTAGATCCCGAGTGACTCAACTCTGAAAAGTATCTTATTACACCCCGTACCGGCTCCCTACGCGATGGATCAAGTGTGTCCAAGATTACAAGCAATTCGCACCGCGGACGGTTGCCATGCTTTCTGGATCGCCGCATCGGTGCTCTGGTCGTGTAGCAAAACGCTCCGATATCGAAAGATTCAGCTTCACCAAATTGCATAACGATGCGCTCAGGAAATGGAAGTTCGTTCTGCGTAGATAGGGGCATCTGGACTATTTCTATTTCTCGCTCTGACAAGATCATTTCTTATCCTTGATCGCTGCATCACAAAGTTCCCTCAAATATATTTCGTGACTCTCCTCGATCCGCCTCACCTGCTCGAGGTCTTTTCGGAAACGGAGATATCTGTCGGTAGTTTCGGCCGACTCATGGCCAAGCCGAACTCGCACATACTCGCGCGCGTCGTTCAGCGTAATTCGACCACGCTCTACAAGTTCAAGTTGATGATCTGTCCAATTCATACCAGCGGTTGCCCGAAGATCGTGAAAGCGGTAGTAGAATCCCGAGATTCCAAGCACGTTGCGAACATAAGGAACGACACGCTCGCCGATAAACTGCCGCACGGCTTGTCCAGATTTCATGTGGCGCAAATGGGCTTCTGGATCGAACCGCAACGAATCCTCCTTGCTCTGATAGAACGGCGCCCCTCTCCTGCTCAGGAAGAGATACTGACTCGAAATATCTCCACCGTTAGCACGTAAGCGACGGTTTCTGCCCCGCGGACTATCGGCATATACCTGCAATTGTCTCCAGAACCACTGAGGTATATGGAGCACCATTTGTTTGTCAAACTTTGTGTCTATTCCGGTTCCATGTCCGACCGGCAGACGACAATCAACGTCTGGATTCTGCGGAATGGGAAGATCAAGATCTTTGATTCGTATTGTGAGGATTGTCTGGATGCGTGCCCCAGTCAGAAGCGCGAACACGTGGACAAGCGACATCTCCGTGTTTCCAATCGAACTTAGCGCATCGAGGAGGTACGCTTGCTCTTGTGGAGACAATGGACGTAACTTTGCACCGTCCTCAATAGTTCCGGCGTATGGATCATCCTGTTTAGGAGCAGCGATGACGAGATCTGTGGTCTTTATCACTTTTGTATGCGCAAAGCCTTGTCGATCCGAAAATCGAACCAAGTGATCTCTTTCGATCCACGGAATGTTCGCTGCTTCAAATATCTTCTCATCCAAGAACCAACGGTAGAAGGCGATGACCGATCCCATCCTTCGCTTCGCCGTTAGGGACGACATTTCGCCTGCGCTAACTGAAATTTTAAGATACGCATTGAAACGATAAGTTGGCCGCGTCAGCTTATTGATCGGAAATTCCATCCAATCAACCCGCCTCTCATCCAGATACCGACGATACGCAGCCAGGTCGTCTGCGACACTAGCAAAGGTCGACATTGACGGAAAATGTTTGTTTTCGATCCGGGACATTATGTAAATGGCTGCCTCAGCCCAAGGAATCCCAAAGGAGTCGAGCACGATTGGGAAGAGATTGAACTCGTGTTTCACCCAGTTAGGTTTGCCGTCCCATCGCTTAGCTTCATTCGGAGTATGTTTTGCTCGACGGTAATATGTCGTCCGAGACACCGTAACGCGCAAGGCGCCCACATCCGTCTCGTCGCACATTTCCGTCATAGTGAATTTCGGAAGTAAAATCCGTCGTGCTGATTTTTTATTGCGCACTCTATGCTCTTCCCAAAAGAACTAAAATATCAATGATGTTTCGTTCATCGCGAGAGAGCCGAAGCGTGATCAAGCACGTCCGTTGTCACTCATGGAGTTCCTACTATAAACGCAAAAAAAGTAAACACAAGTTAATCCATAGACTGACTATCCATCAGCTTTTTTCTATATTTGATAGCTGACGACTTATATCTTCAATTCCGCGCCAAAAACAAATTTGTTTTTCTCCCTTCCCTAGTTCATTTCCCAAAAAAATTTGATTTTTTAATATTTTTTGTGCTTTCAGCACCTTGTTCAAAGAAATCGACGGCGAGTGCAATATCCGGTTCTCCACGATCGCGACGCCGCGCGAGCACTTCGATCTGATGTGCGAAGACCGGATCGCACTTGCGATTGACGGTATGCCCGAGAGGGCCCGCTGGTAGCGGAATATCACGCGCCGCGTACGCCAAAATTCTTGGAATTGAATTGAGCGTATCCAACTCTCGGGACGACCGAATTCGTTGCTCATGCCGGAATCGCCGCGCAATGACGAAATAGCCGGTTACGTTGTCCACTTTTCAGAACATGCGAATGTTTGAAAAAAGGCCTGTACTTGTGCGTAGCTCTGAGATTCTTCTCGCGCAAGGCAACGGGGAGCGGCCACGCCGTTTGACGCCGCGCGAATGCGCACGTTTGATGGGCTTTCCCGACGACTTCGTGATTCCCGTGAGCGATACGCAGGCATATCGCCAGTTCGGCAACAGCGTCGTAGTTCCGGTCATGCAGGAAGTGGCGCGCATCATGAGCCCGCATTTGAAAGAGCTTCTCGCGCGCGAGCGCGAACGTTCGCGGGAAACGTTGACTGCGTTTGCTTAGTTGCGTTGCTTGTTGCGTCGTGTAATCACGACCAGTAAAGCGGGCCTGTCAATCCAATACGCAACAGATTCGGCAGGCCCTCGCATCGACGTTGCGATCACCTGGCCAGTTCTGTGGCCGCCTCATGAATCAATGCGGCGACCTCCACTGGTCGCGAGGCAAGCGACGCATGACTTGCGGGCAGCGTGACTACCTTTCTTGCATTCATCCGGGCGGACATCATTCTCTGGTTGTCGGGGTGGATCATTCTGTCTTCACTCGATATCTGGTACCACGAGGGTTTGTTGGCCCACGCAGGCGAACTGATTCGGTCTCCGAACGTTCCGCCGAGCGGTGCTTTCTGCGTCACGGCCATGACGAGCCCCTCGTCGGAAGTAAGGTCCTGACAAAAGCTCTCATGGAACTTCCCGGCTTTAAGCCATAGATAGCCATCGCTGTCAGGTTCGAGATGCGGCGCAGCCTCGGGAACATGCTGTTCCGTAATGCCACCGGGGCTCTCCCCCTCGTCCGGCGCAAACGCTGCGATATACACAAGGCCAACAACGTCCGGGTGATTTCCTGCCTGTGTGATGACGGCGCCTCCATACGAATGTCCCACCAGCAGAACCGGTCCGTTCTGCTGAGCGATCATCTTGCGGGTACGCTCGACGTCATCGGCCAGCGACGTCAGTGCCAATTCCACAGCGCGGATCGACTGGTGACCCTTGCGCGCCAATTCGATGATGACCTTGCTCCAATGCGCAGCGCCGCCCCAAAAACCATGCACCAGCAAGATCGCAGGCTGATTGCTCATTTGCGTGACTCCATTCGAGTGATTTGATTTTTCGCCGGCCACGGCAGGTCCGATCGACGCTTCGACACTCGTGACCGTGCTCCGATCGCCGCGGAAAGAGCGCGATCGATTGGATCATAGGTCCAGGAAATCACAACACCCAAAAAGTTTATGTGGTGGTTACCCGCATACCGCGGATAGCGCAATCGTGTCCAAATGCGCTTTCAGGATCTCGATGAAATGCCGCGCGAGCAACGAAGGCGCGGTGTGCGCAGGCATTGCCATGCTCACGGCTACATCGATTGCCGGCGTCAGCGGCTTGACCAGCAATTGACCTGCGAATGTACTCGCCACATAAGGATTGACGATTCCGACGCCATTGCCCGCACTCACGAGAGCACAGATCGTAATGGACGACGTAGTCTGAATGGCAAATTCAGTGGCCATGTCATTCGCATTCAGTACTGCCTTAATTGCGACTGTCAGATCGTCCATTTCGCCGAGCGCGAGCAGGCTCTCGTCGCGTAAAGCCTGCACATGAATAGTCGACTCCGCTTGCAAACGATGGCCGAGCGGCAATACGCACACAGCAGGCACCGTCTTCGCGATCTCTGTCTGGAAGTCGAGCTCGTCGAGCTTGCCCGTCGTCAATATCAGGTCAACCAGATCCTGACGCAGTAGATCCGTGAGCTGCGGTGTATTAGCCGTCTGCACGTTCAGATACGTCTGCGGGAAGCGGGCTCGAAGCTCACGAATGACCTGCGGTAACAGACCGATACCGAGCGTCGGAGTACACCCGATTCGCAGCGCTCCCGTGCCGGACTTGCGCAGAATGGCGACCACCGACTCGATGTTCTCCAGACCGTTGAAATGCAGTTGCACGGCTTTGTATAGCAACTGCCCTTCGCCTGTCGGCCGCAGTCTTCCATGGTGCATCTCGAAGAGCTTCAGACCGGAAGAGCTCTGCAATTCCGCAAGCCGGCGACTAATTGAAGGCTGCGTGGTATTGAGTATCGCGGCAGCGCCCGTTGTCGTGCCCATTTGCATTACCGCGCGAAATGCCTGGATCTGCTGGAAGTTCAGTGGCCGGGTCAAGGGGACGTCCCTTCGATATGAGCATAGGAGCGCAGTATTCGAATGAAGACTGCCGCGCGAGTATATCAACGGCGAATACCCATGCGCGAAAAATGAATTACCCCCTATTGATGTGCGGCGATATGCTTCAGTCACCTCATGCATCGGCACTTCATGCCTGTGCTACCTTCACTAACCGATTCGTCCGCTCATGATTGCGTCCTCCACTTGCATCGTCAACCGCTTGCCCAAAAGCGGGCGAATCGTAAACCTCAAGTGTCCTGTCCGGCGGCTTGGCAGTGGCGAGCGTCATCATTTCTTTGGCTACTACAACAAGAGCGCATGGGACCGAACGGGCCGCTACGTGCTGGGCAACCAGGTCGCCATGATGGATGCGCCTCTCACGCCACAACTCATGGCGAAAGTCGGCTACTTCGACATTGAGGATCGCGAAACTTTTCACGCGATCGATACGACAACCGCCTGGAACTGGCAAATGGGCTGCCAGTTGCAATGGCTCGACGGCGAGGCCGGGCGCAAGGTGATTTATAACACTCGTACGGGGGATCTGTCGGCGCGCTATCCGGGTTTTGGCGCAGCCATTTTCGACATCGACACTGCCACGAAAACAACGCTTCCCATGCCGGTTTATGTGTGCGCACCCAATAGCCGCTATGCGCTTTGCGTCGACTACCGGCGTCTCTACGTCACGCATGAAACGATAGGCTACAGCGAACGCGGCGGTCCATTTCCCATGCAACTCGCGCCGGCCGACGACGGCATCCATCGCCTCGATCTTGCAACGGGTGAAACCGCATTGATCGTCAGCTATGACGATCTGCGCAGTTTCCACAACGTTCCGTCGATGCAGAACGCCATTCACTGGGTAAGCCACATCGAGATCAATGCGGCGTCCTCGCGCGTGCTCTTTTTGCACCGCTGGACGGAACGCACCGCCGACGAAACCTGCTTCCTCCATAGGCTGATCACGATGAATCCAGACGGCTCGGGCATGCGGCTGCTCGATTGTTCGGACCATCCGCTACCGCAACTGGCAGAGCATTTCGATTCGTCCACAGTCGGCACCTTCGACTACGAGAAGTCTGAATACCAGATATCGCACCCGCTTTGGCAAGACGATTCACACGTCATCGTATGGGGCCCGCACGCCGGCAGCATCCACTATCACCTGTATGAAGACAGCGATAACGGCAGCGTGGAAGTAATCGGTCGCGACCTGCTCACTGAGAACGGCCATATGAGCTTTTCGCCAGTCGACACGCGCTGGCTGTTATCCGACACATACCCTGACTCGCGTACGAACACACGCATTCTGTTTCTCTACGACATGCATGAAGATGTGCGCTACGACATCGGGGAATTCTATGCATCGCCGGACCTTAAAAAGGAGAACCGTTGCGATCTGCACCCGCGCTGGAATCGCAATGGCCGTGCCGTTTGCATCGATTCTGTACACGAGGATGCGCGTCGAATGTATGTGATCGATGTCGCGCAGATCACCGGCACGCGCTGAAACCACACTGACATCCATTGTCGCGTGATTCCGGCGCGGCCCGGGGAGTCCACGAG